>WLWD01002412.1_pt1 | contig 124701 bp, 102 predicted proteins | sample 6712731 | NCBI WGS metagenome assembly WLWD01 (sample SAMN12718690, study PRJNA576275) | sponge metagenome | isolation source: marine sponge | host: Mycale hentscheli | place: New Zealand: South Island, Marlborough, Capsize Point | collected 2014-11-01 | reverse complement strand
TTTTAGCATGATTAGAAGATACCACCCAGTGCCCTCTGGTGCCTTCTTGAGAATTTTAGCACCTTCTAAACTATCTCTTTGCTCCAGTTGGCTATTGGAAGTTATTATTATTATTATTTTAAATTTACATGGCCTGTTTCATGGCTTGAATTACAGCCATTATATATGATCACTTGTAGTGTGCTGTGTTTCAATGGAACTAGTCAGGTGTTGGACTGACACAGTTGTTAATATATAGGTATGTCCATGTACAATGAATATTAGGCTATTCGACTTTTCGCATGAGTCAGAGAACCAATAGTGGATATATTTTTATGAGCGCATGCTAGTATTTTCAAGCCATGACAAGTACATTTAAATTATCTGCGGAATGCTTGTGTCCATTTGCTATGCACAGAACAGTGGACCATTTAAACTAGTATTCAATATGGGGAATATCTTGTAGGCTTCTGGAACACATTAATTAAGTATTAATAAAGAGTACAACATTCAATACCTTTTTTTTTTTTGTTTGTGCTGCCAGTTTTCCTAATTGTTTGTTTGTTTGTCCATCACCATGGTGACAGCTGTTCAGTGGGATGCCTTCTCTCTTTGTGGACTTGGGTGTGGAAGAAAACATTTTCTTTCACTTGAGCCTCCTCTTTCAGTTATTTGTATGTGCAAACATTGGACCTTGTTTACATTTTGCCTTGTGTCCACACAGCCCCAAGTTATGGGATAGAGAGAGAATGTAAGAATCATTGTGGTAGAATAACAACAAGTCTTTAATACTTGTTATGCCGTTTAAAGTCGCACTATTTTTTTTTTCACTATTTGATGCACCCCTCCCCTCGATATTACCGTACCACTCGTATCTTCTCATTTGCGCACACAATAATGTATAATACAACCAGTGGCCCAGTAATAGTGAAAGTGCACTGGTGGGAGAATGGGCTACAGTTAGCATTGTTGGGTTTGATGCTATCATGTGATTAGGAAATTATGTTTTTGTCCTGAGGGTGTTTAGTTCTTGTACGATCAGCACTTGCATGTTTGTCCCATTCTTGCACAAAATTGAGTTTTGGGAGCATGTAGTGAATTTGATGATAACAGGATTTGGTATTGGGAAGATAAAACTGTTGTCTTAGGCTGCTATCTCTCTTATGTCGTGGTTACAATGAAAAATAATTATTTCATAATTCGATGATTTTCGAAAACATTTATTAGATTCTTTTGGTGTACCTTTTTCGGTTTTCTTTGATGTGTTTTTCCATTTTTTTCTCTTTCTTTTTTATTCCACAGATGCAATCCCATAAATTAGATTAAGCAGCAACGAGTTAGGGATTTTCAGTATGGAATGAGTAGCTGTGAGTAAACAGCAGTTGCTACTGCTGCTCCCACTTCTGTAGGCTGTCATGTGCACTCTTTATTCTACTTTGTAGTGAAAGCAAGAGAATTGTTTTTGTAATGATGTTTACGCATGCTGTACAGAACATTGTGTGTGTGTGTGTGTGTGTGTGCTTATTAAACCTTTGATGAAGTTGGATTGAAAAATTATCTTTTCATTTATTTACATATGTATGTCTGTATTTTTATTTTTATTTTTATTATTATTATTCAGCTTTCTGTGATTAGGTGTTGGGATTCTTAGTTTGCTGCTGCTGTAAATGGACATTTTGCCACCACATGTGCCTTTGTTTACTCTTGTATTAGAGATTACTGTTGTTGTTATTTGTTGTTTTCATAGTTCTTGTTGTTTTATAAGAGTAATTAATTTCCTAAGAAAATGGCTGATAATATGTAGTGTCCCTGTGAGCTGAATTGAAAAAGACTACCTGGCATGTTTTATCAGCTGATTAGTGGGTGGAGTCAAAGCTTTAATAAGAGCAATTAATTTTTGTTGGTTAAAGCGAAAAAATAAAAAAATCAGGCCCTATGACAAAGTCAGGTAGTGGCGACATACTTGCAAAGCTCATCTTTCCTGTAGTACAGTGAAGTGTGCGTTATCCAGGAAGTTATATTTCATTATAAACAAATGAATGGACCTCACTGTGTGCAGTTATGGTCTTTGTGGAGTGCTTCAGTTAATTGTTAAGGAGAACGTATGCACCCAATTATGGCATGACCCTCACCTGGCTTCTGTTGGCGAGGAAGGAGCTGCTGGTTCATCGGTTGGTGGTTCAAAATGCTCCGCAGATTTGGTTTGTGATTGCATTAGCTCATCACCCTAATAGTGTGAGCATGACACCAACTTAGGGGAGTTCCCCAGCTTCCAATGGTGCCTGATTTCATTTTTTTATTTGTGGAATTGATTTATTTGGAAATAGTGGGGTTGGTTACTGTGGAAACTTCTTAGTGATGGAATGGAATATTCCAATTGCATTACATAAATAGGATTATTGCTAATATTGCATAATCATGAATTAATGAAATGGTAACAATATAGTTCATATCCTCCCCCCCTCCCCCCCTCCCTCCCCCCTTCAGTTCCATTCACTGGGTGCACTGTTGCACATGTGCAGTGGAGCAAGTAATGACTAGTGGGGAATGCTTCATAGTATAGAATACTGCAGTATAGATGTGAGGGGCATAAATTAAATGGAGAATTTGGTTGTCACTGCTGAGAAGTTAAATCCTGGTTGCTAAGGATCTTAAATTTCTTAACAACCCTATTGCCTATTGCTTTTATTATGCCTTTTTTTTCCCTTTTCTTTCTCTCCACTTCTTTGTGTGTGAAATATATACATTATATATCAGAGTAAACCCCCTAGTATGATATCGTGCACAGAAAGTTGATCCAATGGGTCAGTCTGTCTGTCTATTAGGAGGGAGGGAGTATTTTAGAGGGTGTCTATTTTGAGTCTCTGGTAAATTCTCTATGGAGTGCAGCTATGGGTGTTCATGTGCATTGCTAGGAGCCAGAGACATCTTTACAATGTAAGGTTGTGAATTTCTTCTACCCAACCTGATGGCTTTGTGGGTTTGAGACTACAAAGAATGTGTGTGTTTATATCATATAGAAATAATTCTCCCTTGGCCTCACTCTCCTCAAGTGTAAAGTCCAGGATGGCAGAGAGTCAGAGTCCTAGTCTGGTCTACTGGTTCACTTGAAAGACCATGCCAATGGTTAGTGATTGCTGGTGAAGCCAGCAATGATGTTTTATGTTTCTAAGAAAATTCCGGAAGGCTTCCTGACACAAAAAATAAATAAATAAATGATAGCTACTGCAACGAAAAAAAGAAATTACTGCAAGGTTTTCCTTATACTAACCGTATCCAATACAAATTCTGTCGACCATTCTATATTAAAAGTGATACATGTGTCATTTAAAATTGTTATTACTTTGGAGGAGGTTGTTATGAGCAACTGGTAGTTCAGTTTTGACATCACCCAGTGTTACCATACAAGAAAAGTTGTAAATTGGGGGAGCCAATTGAATTGTTGAGAGGATAGCGAGTGTAGCAGGTGAGGCTGACAGGTCTGTCGCTAATGGAGTGGCCCCACGGTAGCAGGTACTGGGAATGCCTGCTACAGCCTGCTCGTAGATGGCAGAGAGCACGGAAGTCTCTTGGACATCAAAAAGTCACTCTGGTTTTACAACACAAACCACTACCACCTAGTACGCCCACTCTTAATCTTACTTAGAGACAAATCGGTCGTGGGTGTTGCCCCTAGACGTGCGGTGTTAGCTTTCTTCTCTCCCTCCATCCCACCCGCCCACGCTGCTTGCACTAAGCAAGGACAACTACGTCAACCGAACAAGCCTATTAGCACTCAGGGAACACTACGTGCGACATGGCAGGCAGGCAGGCAGCATTTTTTTTTTTTTTTTTTGGCCATGCCATCTTACTGTCTATCACCATAGATGTAGTTCTACCACTGGTGGTATGTCTGTGGCGAGCAAGGCATGTGGAAGTGTTACAAATCTGCAGCCATATGTTCCCAGAACGTGTGGACAGTGGGCGGAATTGGGCACACGTAAGAAGGGGAGAGAGGGGGAGGGAGAGTTTGTTGCATTCTCTCATCTTTTGTGGATAGCAGTTAACAAGCCGAAATCCATTAGAGGCCGTCTTAGCCGGTGCAGCTGGCCTGTGTTTGTGTGTATGTGATACGTGCTAGTCGTTCAGGCGAGCAATTTGTTTTTGTGAAGGGAAGTGACAGGTACCTTCTTTCTTGCGGTGTGGTTCTCTCCGTCAGAGTAAAGGGTGTGATCGGTCGTTGTCATGTTCGTAAACTTCATTAGTCCAGGGGATGGGTTCTGTACTTACATTATACCGAAGACATTAACAGATAATAATAATAATAATAATAATAATAATAATAATAATAATAATAATAATAATAATAATAATAATGAAAATAAAGTAAATATTAATATATGAACCACTGTGGATTGTGGTATATCATCCTCCATTCCAGCTCCATGCTGACTTTCACTGTTTCTACTTTATCAAACACTTCAAGAAGCTTCCTTTGTTATGGCCACGTTTTCACAGCTCCAGTATTTGTTGTGACATCTTCACTATTAGTTGATGGAATTGTTTGGTGTCAAGGCACTTCTGGAGTCTCAAATCCTCTCCAGTTGAGCTTTCTATCTAACCTGTTATTGTTTTGAAGACATGGAGATGACAACTCAGGCCAGTGGAGGTTTAACTTCATGTATGGTGGTTCTCATGTCTGAAGAGCTTATCTAGTGGTGGTGTGGATTGGTGGGCAGGGTTGGTGGGCTGGGTTGGTGGGCTGGGTTGGTGGTGACCAGTCCCATTCAAAGCAGGTGCCATGTATAGAGTTCCTGCCTGGAAAGTCTATGAAATGTGGGGGTGTGAAGTTATGGGAAAGGTGATATCCCATTTTAGTCTAAGGTGTCTTGGCCATTCCTCCTCTCATTCACCTTGGTCTCCTTGACTCTGCCTTCTTTATCTCAGACTGGTCCTGAAATGTGGGAGACTTCTTTGATAATTATAATACTAGAGTCTAGGCTTGTATAATAATATAATAATTAATAATAATAATATTATTAATAATAATAATAATTCAGTCATTCACCTTGGCCAGTTCAACTTCTTGCTAAGTCCTCTTCTGGGGCTAATGGGGTTGAACTCTCTGTGGTAGACTTCATTGACCCCCTGAAGAGGACTTCGGCAAGAAATTGAAACGGGTTAAGTATTAATATCGGCTGTTAGAACCGAGAAAATTTGCAATCATTATAATAATGGTGTTGATAATGATGATAAATTATATTATTAAATAAAAAATTGATTATATTATTATTAATATTATTATTATTATTATTACAGCTTAGTTTTTATCTAGAGCTGTAAATAATAATATTCTACTGGATTTTGGGCCAGGTTTTTACAGTAATTTAACGTAAAGATTTTTTAAACAGAAATAATGCTGTAAATGAAAATGATGATGATGATGATGATTATGATGCAGACACTACTTTAATACTATAGTACGCCTGTTGGAATGTCGCATGGGAGAGGAGGGGAGCCACAAAGTCAAGTATTTTACTCACTAGGAAACACATGTGGAGCTAGCAACTCAATAGCAGTCAAAGTCACAAATGGGGTAGTTAAAAATACACAAATCGGTTTGTTATAAACGCATTATGGTAGCCATGAGGTACTAATTACGCCCAAGCTTTTTCTTTTTTGGTTTTCAGAAATGCCGGCATAATATGCTTAGGCAAGAAATTATGCCAGTGTCTGTTGCCATTTTGGGTACCCATGAGTACATTCCGAAGGCAATATTGGCAAGATTAGAGGGAGGGAAAGACAGTTTGGGGTTGTGGGAAGAGAAGTGTTGTGGATAAGTTTGTTCAATTCTGCTTCCTTTACTGGAACTATTGCATTCAGAAGCAACTCTTTTATTCTGCATGGAATGGATGGACAGGTGGTCACTATTTTAGCTTGTGTGCTCATTATCAATATTAATACTTAATTACACTAACTTCCATTTTATAAATTATACTTTGTGTTTAAAATGTACAGGAATCGACGGGTGCGTGGCCAGAAGGCTAGGTCAAAGTTCAGCATTTGGAGCTTGGGTGAGCTTCTATTAATTTAGGCCGTGTTGATATCGCATTAGATTATGTTTGTATCACAAGTATTATATAAAATTAGATGTGAATTTATTATGTTCAAAAATTGTAGATTATCAATGTCACATGGTCATAGTTTTTATCTGAGTCAGTAATCTTCATGTAGGTCAGTAATTTTCACTTAATCTTCACCTAGGTCAGTAATCTTCATGTAATCTTCATTTCGGTCAGTAATCTTCATGTATGTCAGTAATCTTTATAATCTACATGCGAGTTAAATCTCTATGGGGTTCATGTTGGTAAGTGGGTGCACAAGTTTGTTAAGGAGAACATGGAATACTAGAGATAGTCCAGTGAAAGTTTCTCTCTGCAATTTATTCTGCTTGTTCCCCAGTGGTACAGTGTCTACTGGGGAAGAGATAAGCTTTTCTTTCAACGTTTTGTCGCTTACCACTAAGTTAGATTTGGCAAATTATTTTTTCCAAGAATTCTCATTAGTTGGAAAATTAGAGTAGTTAAGCAGTAAACTCAAGAATAGATACAATTAAAGCAGCTGCCAGTGCCCTTTATTTCATCATACATTTTCTAAATCTGATCAAACTTTCATTCTTCTTCCCGGTTCTTTCTTGGAATTGTGAAAATGAATGCAGCTTACTTTGATTTGCATCTGGTTGGACTGGCACCGCCTAGTTAGCAAATAGACTGAGCATGAATGGATAGAACTTAGTGTTTAGCAATATTATTGCAATTCTTTGCGAGGAAGTTAGCCTTTCTAAGTAGAGAACAACAACAATTATTCTGTTTGCTCTGCTAGACTGGCTGGTAGAGTTTGTGGTGATAGATGTTTTGTCAGGAGCCATTGGCGAGTGCCACTAGCTAACAGTCTAGCTTGAATGGACGTGATACTTGTTTTAGTGGCACGGGGCTTCTTCTTGTTCCATAGCCTTTTGTTCCAGTAAAGCTCTATTGTCATAAGCCTTTTGCTGTGTTATAATGTGTGTGTGTGTGTTTGTGTGTGTGTGTTTGTGTGTTTGTGTGTGTGTGTGTGTTCAATTCCAGCTGAATGCTTAGAATGTAATTCATACATTGAGCTTTTTTTTTTAGTTTGTACTAATTGTCTATATATATATATATATATATATTATATATAGCTTTACTTTAATGGGATTAATTAAATAATACTTCATCATACTAATTTCTTTTTCTATATCTATTTCCTATGCTATTGTCTTTGTTCATCTAAAATTGTGGTCCAGTTGAATTTAGCAGTACATACAGTAATCATTTACAACAGGCTCTCAAGCTACCAAAAGTGGTCCATTTACACCCTAACTAGTTACTATAAACTTACACATGACACTTTTAAACTGCATTGAATGTAAATCCTCCATTAGGTGTTTCAACAGGTCACTGGTTCACTTTCCTCCTTCAGTATTGAGCTGTTTATTCTGTCACATGCTGTGTACACTTACCAGCATTAGTTCCTTCTACTCCTTGTAAACTGTCAGTGATGGCTCCATGTGTGAGCGTCATCTTTTGTCAGCTGCCAAGGGAACCATAAAGATGACTACCACCATGTGCTTAGCACTTCGCACGTTGGAAATTGGACCTTTGAACTTGTGTTTGTGGTTTTGTGTATTTATCTCTTCAGGCAAGTAGGTATAGTTCTGCTGCTGCTGTGTGTGTGTGTGTGTGTGTGGTGTGTGTGTATGTGTGTGTGTGAAGGGATAGGGGGAGAAGTATGGAGGTATGTGTGAAAGGTGTGTAAACATTCTTTCACTTATAAAATTCCTTAGATGGAGAGAAGACTTTTTGAAGGTTTTTTAAATAAAAATATAAGCTCAATTTTGCATGTCACTTTACGACATTGTAAGGACACCTTTTTGTCTTCTTTTTTTTTTATCTCACATTCTGTTGTTGTTGTTATTCCTTTTTTTTGGTTTTTGGTTTGCTTTGTAGATACGCAAATACGGGGGTGTATCCATGTGGGCATGTTGTCCTGTAAAGTACAGCTTTTTTGCTGGGGCCTTATCATCCAGCGGGATTTACACAGAGCCACACACACATCTGGTGTGACAGCACAATGTATTTATGTTTCACTTGTCCTTGGAATGATTGTTCTTGTGACATTTGCAAGGCCAGGGCTGACAGAGACAGCTGGTGCTGTTGTCTTACTCTCTCCATGCAGTTTGGACAGTCCACCGTGGTTGACTAATTGTCTGTGTGCTTTCACAGTCTGAAAACTGCTGCAGAATCTGGCAGCCTTGGCAGCTCATTTCCCTTCCCTTCTCTTCCCCACCTTCCCTCCACATTAGCCCAGAGTTTTCTTTACCGAAAGGAGATATGTGAGTTTACTTGCAATGAAAATTCTTTGAATGATGTTTAAGATTCTTTGAAGGATTGTGCAAGAGTTGAAAGCTGAAAGCTTATGTTTTATGAGATAATGGTCTTATAAATATTAAGAATAAATAATTATTATTTTTCCTCCCTCTTTTTTCCCTCCTCTTGCCATCCAATAAACAAATCATGCTTCCAACAATTCATGTTGGGGTTTCTGTGAATTGAGGTGCATGGACATCCTCCTGGAAGACTTGGTAGTATTGGTATGAGGAAGAGGATGTTGTTAATTGGGTGGTAGTCCGAACTTTGACTAAATCAAATCTTTAGTCACATCCATGCAGGTAGCCATGATGAGGTGTTGTTGGTGTGTGTGCGTGCGTGTGTGATACAGGAGTTTTAGTTATCAGGCTTGGTGATGTGGTAGTGATGGTGAGAGTGGGTGATGGAAATCTGCCTTCTTTTTTCATCACCTAGTCTCAGCTAGCCTGCAAAGATTTACCTTTGAAGTAAGCTTTAGAGTGCATAGCAGATTAGAACTGCTCCAATGGATAGTTCCTGTTGTAGCAGATACAGCATTGGAACCTCTTTCAAACTGAGTGTCATATTCTGATTGAGATTTGGAACTCTAGTTCTAAAAGTTTTACAGACTATACAGCAAAAGGCGAATAAATAAATAAAGAAGGTAAAAAAAAAAAAAAAAAAAGCAGGTGCTAATAATAAGCTGCTATTTAGAACATTGGAATATTCGATTACCTTCTCACTATAAAGTACAACTATGATCATTGAGGCATTGAGCAACCCTTCTCCTCTATGCAGGTTGTTTAGTCATGTTGTTATGGTTATTGAATGTTGATATTTTTTATATCCAAAGAAATTTTGGTGGACATGGGATAGGACATCTCATAGCTTGGAATCACGGGAACCTGTGCCAGTTTCTTCAGGTTAATTCTGAACTGGTTTATGTACTCCTTTAATTAACTGATGTACCAGCAATAGAAATTTTGTTTACAGTTTTCATGTCATTCTGTAGCAAACTGTTCTCAAGATGACCTTGCTGGCTTTAAACTTATTGAATAAGTTATAGTTCAGGAGTCACTATTGCATGTCTAAACTGTGACTGTTGGGTATCATATGGTGATGTGGTCTTTCTCACAAATATCATGCTCATAGCTGCGCTGGTGGTAAATATCGGAGGTGATTACCATATGGTAAAATTTGGCTTCCGAAAACGATATTTAGACCAACTATTACTACAAACTACTTGAAAAGGAAAGAAGTGTTGAACGCCTGCAGTTTCGCCATTGTGGACAAGTTCTCCTATTTGTACATGCACAAACCCAAGGACAGATCAATAAGTGATAAGGGGTGATTAATTGGGTAGCTAAGAACAACTGAGATGTGGCAACAGGTTGGATAGCTGCCGTTGCCTGGGGGAGTTGCCTTGGTGTTGCTAAGTGAGCGAGTCGAGTACATGTGGTGATTGTGAAAGTGACCTGATAACAAGAACTGATTAAGAAGCCGATAGACAACACAGTTCTTGTTGTGCTAGTCCCCTACCTCAAAGGCCTTGCCATTCTTTTCCCTGTCTATTTTGTTTTGTTACCAGCTAGCAAAACTTGTGGAATAATTTGGATGCAGATTTGGTGATTAAAGTTGGAGCCAGGCATTGGGAATCTTTAAGGCACAACCTGTTTACTATTTACAGTGCAGTCTTCTGTTGCTGCTTGGTGTGTTATTGGATGGTAGCATTATTTATCTCGTGGTATTTTTTTAAAAGCTAATATAAACAGAGCAAATATTTTACCATTGCCCCCCCCCCCCCCCTAGTGTAATTACTGAAACATTCATGAATTATTAAATTTTAGTTAAATCATTCATTGCTTTTAATTAGTGTGTAAGTTGTAATCCTTCAAAGAAATAGAAACTCATATGGTTTTGCTTGTGTGTTAGTGGACATTTCAGCGGCAAAGAAAAAGCTCTTGTCTAGCGTATTTTTACTCACGCATGCCATTATGGCTACACAAAAAGAGCCATAGTGAAGTTCCTGAGCTCGCTAAATGAACATCAAGGTACCTTTGCTTGGGTTGTAGCGCTTGGGATTCCGGTGAAACAAGTTTTTCATGAAAGATTTCTATCCCTGAGGGTGGCTGAAAGGCAATGCATAATGGCGAGTTGTAAAAGGGGAAGATCGTAAAGTTTTGTAGTAGAGACCGTGCACCATTGTACATGCTATTCAGAGAAGCTTCAGCATAAAATACTGTTTTGTAATTAAGTCATTCAAGCCACACACTAGTGATGTGATAGCACACATGCCCATACTCACACAAATGATAGTTAGATTAGGATATCGTGAATCTGCTGCGGTTAGGAATGACGAAGGACGAATATTTTTTAACGTTTCTGATTCACGAATCTCACTGTTTTAGAGCGTAGCATCAGCTTAAACTTAATTAAAAATGTTTGTGGCGGAGGAGCCTAGAGTATACCAACAAGCGTCCGATTCACTCAATTTCTAAATGCCGCAGAGCATGAATCTTTGAATAGATTAATGTAACAGACCAATCGGATTGCTCGTATGTGACTAGCTATGTTCTAAAGAAACATATACTTATAAAATGCATATTCTTTTAAGTATTCATGAGTTGTTAAAACTATCTTTATAATAATTATGTTCAAAATAATTGTAAACAGGAATGATGGAAAAACTTCCTTCAACTGAATTCGTTAAATTACCTCACATTTTATATGTTTTGCCAGGCTGTTCCCGGGTAAACTGTGGGCCATTCTGAAGGGTATCTGTTGTAGTACTCTGAGGCGTTTGATTATATTGTATCAGGGAGTCCTGGTTGATGATGTTCCCATGGAAACTGTGTACGAAGAGTCACGGCATGGCGCTGACATTCTGCAGGTGTATAATCTTACAGGAAACATTTAGTGCTTCTGGTCCCAACTCTCCTGTTAGCTAGGTGGTCCTAGTGTTTCTAGGAATGTTCTGGGGGTAACTCTGAATGTGGGGTCCTGCCTTTGATCCCAGTACTAATTTTCCCCCTTTTTAATTGTAATTAGCTTGACTTGAATGTGAATTATGTAATTTCCGTGCAAATGGACAGGAGGAGTTAATAAAGGGGAGAATTCCACTCCCCTCTAATTAAAGCTTATCTTAAATGTCTTGTAATATTATATTGTAAATACTTCCTTTTGGTACTTGGTGTCTATTTGAATATCACATCAAGGGTGATTATTTTCAGCTGCTGTATTATTATTATTATTATCATCATCATCGTTTAGATGTATTCTCTCTCTCTTTCACAGGCTTCTTTTTAGATGATACAGGATTAATAAAGCCAGTGAAAGAGAGAATACATCTAATGAATAATAATGATGATGATGATGATGGTGATAACACATCATCATTAATGCAGGATTTAAAAAACCTGTGAAAGAGAGAATACATCTAATGAGTAAAAGAAGGTTGAGAAAAAAATGAAATAATTGTTATTATTATATTATTATTGTTATTATTATTATTATTGTTATTATTATTATTATTATTGTTATTATTGTTGTTATTATTATTGTTATTGTTATTATTATTATTATTGTTGTTGTCATTATTATTATTATTATTATTTTGATTGTAAAATGGTTGCTCTGTCTTTTTTTTTTCTTTTCTTTTTTTTTTGTTTCCCCCTTCGTCTAGTTTAAGCTGCTCATAGCCTCAGCTCGAATTGGGTAAGGGGGGTTGGAGGGGGCGGGGAGGGAGGGGGCTTGTTTATTTCATGCTTCCTGTATGTCCTGTTGACAGTGCACCGACTCTTACTAATTGACCACACTGTCTTCCTGTTCATATAGTTGCTCACTTGATCTGCAGCAGATTCCGAGAAATAGATGCACCATGAGTGAGTGACTGAGTGATGTGGAGGCTGTGTGGGCGTGTGTTAGATCAGATTTTCTCTTTTCTAAATAATGATACTCGGTCAACTTCATTTTCGTATTTTCTTTGTTGCACAAATTCCTTCATAACTGAAAGCAAAACCCCTATTTTTTACACTGACTGATATTAAGTACGAAAGTCTTATTACTACCCTTGCTATTAGTAACCACTTTATATTTAAAAGAGGTGTTCATAGCATGAAGACTTGGCTATACACTGCATTAGGTCATGGGAACACTAGCATTATGTAATAGGTATGCCGTGCAATTGAGAAATCGTCACTGGTAACTGTCCTGATCCCAAGGGCGGCTATTAGGGATAATTCTGAGAGTTGCCATGGTTCAACTATTTTCCTGTAGTAGCCATTGAAAAAATTCTGAATTGTCCCACATACAACGCTAGTGGGAAACTTACTGGGGGGAGGGGGAAATAACATTATTATTAATCCATGGCTGTTACCGTAACAACTATGGTATATATTAAACCATCCAATCGATTTGGGGTGAATATATCTTATACCCCATCTCCTAGTAGGCTAATAAGCAAATAGTCCAATCAAAATTTAAGTTTTTATGCGTTTCCTGTAGCCTAGAGTGATGGTACAAGTAAAGCTGCACCACTCCATTCAAGGTTTACAGCATAAACAATAATACATACATGTTTATGAATATAAGAATAGTCTTAATCTAAGAAAGCTGTTTTTGCCACTCCTAGATGCATTATTTGTATATGCGCATGTATGTATGTGTGTGCACATGTATAGTAAGTGCCATCAGATCAGACCTTCATCTGTTCACTGCTAGCCAGGCTCCATCTTAGTTTACACATCTTTGGTCACTAGTTATAGGTTTACGGTAGGCCTTGGGTGATAAAATATTGACAACGTGTCCCTCGTGTTGGCCCAATACTGTGACAATCACTTGAAGAAGGAGGCGACAAGATTTGTTTATTTTCACACTCCCAAGTAGTGTGTGTGCTGATACGAGGGGCTTATCAGCTCAGTGTCTGCAAATAGTCACTTATCTCTGCAACACAGAGCGGCATGTGGTTGAGAAGGTGTAGTAGAGATGTCACAATTACCTTTTGCCCCCTTCCCTCCCCTCCCCTCACTACAGGACCATCTTAGTGAGTGTCCCCTGTCTTTACTCTTGTCACATATGGATGCAGGTGGTGATTTTCCGGTGTACCCATTCCAGTGCGTGCACTGCATATGTTCATACTTGAAGTAAATGTTACATTTGATGTGTGAGAAATAGGCAGTCATTGTTTCCCAGTAAGTCTTTAAATGCCACTATATCTGGTTTCACGACAATGCAGTGCCTTCTCTAATTCTGGATCTGTCCCAGACGGTCCTGTCAGTTCCCGTAACCATCTAGTCATTATTGTAGAGTTGCTTTGAGAGTATGAGTACGAAACCCTTGCTCAGTGTCTGCCCCTCCCACTTCCTCCTCCCACTTCCTCCTCCCACTTCCTCCTCCAGGCCCTCCTGTCAGCAATGACCACACTTGTATTCATCCATGTGTTCCACCACCTCCACAGAATGGTTGCTCTTCAGAGCTGGTCGGCTTCACCAGAATTCTACAATCATAAAATTATTATTATTAGGTGGGCGGAATGGGTCAAGTTAAAGCCACTAAGTGGGCGGTCCCAGTCGGCTTCCCTCTGGGAAATGGGCAAGGGTTGGTAGCAAGGTTGATAGCATTTCCGGAAGTGAGTGGCTGATCATTCAACTCCAAGGCTATGATAACCTATTACCTGGTGTCACACAGTCTGCTGGTCTACAATAAGAATAATATGATTATGGTATTTGGGTTCTTTTCAAATGTACAGTACTATTGTGTCACACAGTGACCCATGTGTGGGTGGGATCAGTCCTAATTAATGCCAAACTCTACAAATTGTCAATAGAATTTTTAGATAGGGTTTTTTTTTGTTTGTTTTTTGTTTGTTTGTTGTTGTTTTTTGTTTTTGTTTTCCCACTTCTGAATTTCCTAGTCTGAGTACTGCTAGTGGTAAGGTTGCTGAAATGGTTCAATTTGGAAGAGTATATTTGCAGATTTGAGGGAAGAAATATTGTGATCACATGATTTACAATAAATATCGCATGACACCCAGTTACAATTGTTGTTTTGCATGCATTTTAAACAACACTCTGTAACTGCAATTAAGTACTAGGGTTTTTCTCCCTTTGTGCTATATATATTATATATAATATATAATACTTATAGCACGAGTCAGAGTACAATATGGGAAAATATTTTACGAGCACGCAAAATATTTTCACGAGCCAAAGGCGAGTGAAAATGTGGCGTGAGAGTAAAATATCATTCCCATATTGTACGACGAGTGTGATAAGTGATTTATTGCTTCTTTGAAAATTTTCTCAACCGGTTACAATACAATTTTCATTGATTTTACTCGCTACGCGCGCTACAAGTAGCGTACAATATAAACCGTACAATATGGGAGAATACAGAACGCTCGCGTGATGCGGAAATATTCAAGTAAAAATATCAAAGCTGCAATAAATATATAATACTTATAGCACGAGTCAGAGTACAATATGGGAAAATATTTTACGAGCACGCAAAATATTTTCACGAGCCAAAGGCGAGTGAAAATGTGGCGTGAGAGTAAAATATCATTCCCATATTGTACGACGAGTGTGATAAGTGATTTATTGCTGCCTTGATATTTTTTCTCAACCGGTTACAATTCAATTTTCATTGATTTTACTCGCTATGCGCATGCGTAGTGTACCGTACAATATAAACCGTACAATATGGGAGAATACAGAACGCTCGCGTGATGCGGAAATATTCAAGTAAAAATATCAAAGCTGCAATAAATATATATATTTTTTTTTTTGCCACTAAGATGTGCTTTTAGAGGCATAGGCCTATGATATAATTTATTAAGCTCAATAATCATCTTTTCAAAATATCGTGTTGCATTCAATTAATTTAGTTCCCAGTATAACGACTGTTGACAGGAATGCCAATACCTACAGACGCCCCCGTAGTCATGACAGCAGTAAATAAGGAACTGTGCCTCATAGGGAGAAAGGAAGCCACCACTTGCCCCAAGTATCGTTTGTGGCAGCGAGAAGATGTCCATGAACAGAACCTATCGTGTCAGGACACTTGTAGCCGTGACAACACTCCAACCCTGGATTTACACTTGCTAGTGACACTTCTACCCTCCTTTTTTTTTTTTATTGGCGGCAAGTGTGCGCAAAAAGTGACATCAGCTTGTGTTTGGTTATAATAATGTTAATGTTGGTGTGAGATGTGAAGGTGACATGTATTGTCATTAAAGATGTGTTCACATTAACCATTAGCTCGCTAGCTTTCAGTTTGTGTTCAACTTTTTATTATATATATATATTTAAATCATCCAGGTGTATCTAATTGTATTTGTGTATGTGTGCGTGCAGCTGGATGTTTTGGTAGACAATATTGGCCGCTCTATCATGTGGACGAAGCTGTACGAGGTGAGACGTACAACCTTTCTCTGTTCAGTTACCCGTAGCTGTTTTAATTTAGTTTACAGAATAATAATAGTAGTAGAATAATCTTTGGTTATCTGCTGCATGGACACCCTGTACCACACAATGCATCCTTGCCTATATATTATAGCATGAAATAGTTACTGTTTGTTGTTTTTCTAACCAGGAGTGTGTTGTTGATATCACATTGGGTAATAATGTGTCTCTGCTTGCTTGAGCGTTGATCTTGAGAAGAGTAGAGTGTAATATATATTGCATTCTTAGGAGTAAGATCTCTCATTAATTTGAAGCTGTGCACTGTATCTGAATAGTATATGATGCAGTCCAACATGGCAGCCACATTGTGTAGCATGTTGAATGTATGCATGGAGTCCAATCATTGGACTCGATCGCTGCTAGTCCAATTTGATTGATGCAAGTCAGTGTCTCTGGTGGTGAAACTGCTACTCCAGAGTTGTTAGTGTACAGTGTGAATACCATGAAATAATCGCTACTGGAACGTATCTTTGTGTTAAACTTTTGCATTTTAATACACTTCATCATAAATAACGTGACTCGCTATTGAAATGCCAACTTAATTTTGTTAACACAAAAGCCCCCCCCCCCCAAAAGAAAATGGAAAAGAAAGGAAAACAATAGAAGTGACATTAGTTATAACACAAAAAAAAAAAAAATTAAATTTATCCAAGTGATTGAATAAAAAGAAAACATCACTTTATTAAAGTAAGAAGAACATAGTATTAGTATTGCAACTCTCTTTTGTGTGTTTGTGTGCTCACAAACTCACATTTCACAACTCGGGTATCCCAAGTGTGAGGGTTGCACACTCATTATGGGCCAATATCAATGGGGACAGAGATAGGCCAGTAGGAGTGTGGTGCACTTGAGTGTGTATGGGGGCGGGTGGGTGTGTTTGTAATTTTTCCCAGACAATAAAATAATAGGATTTCCCAATGCAGAATCACTCTAGCAGCCCTTACCTCACCCACCCATATATGTGCACATCCACACACACAAACACACACACGAGCAATACTTCACTCAGACGAGATAAACACAGAGTGCTCCCTCCCTCTCTTCCTCCCATTCGTCCATCCCATCTCGTAACTTGTGAAACACAGCTCAAAAGAATTCTCCATTTTATACTGTATTAGCATTGGCCTGCCATGGCACCAGAACATATTGCATGATTGTATGTAACAGAAGTGGATGTTGTGGCATTTACTACCTGAAGGTTGTCAATTCATTACATTTTGTTTTGCACATTACTAGCGCCACAAAAGCGCACAACACACACACACACACACACACACACACACACACACACACACACACACACACACACACACTATAAAGCAAATTTACACCTATCCTGAAGACATAGGATGTAATGAATAGGAGTTCCTTTCATGGGGGGGGGGGGGGGGGGGGGGGGGAGGTTAGTAAATACTTAATAATTGATTCCCAGGTGTATGGAGTGAGTGGGTGTAGAGCTTGCCACTCTGTGGTAGTGTCCCAAACACAAGTTGGTTTAGCTGCAGGAAGTCAGTGAAGATTCCCAAGTGCCGCCATACTAGTAAACAAGGAACCTTTGGTTTCTGACTCTAAGTCCCACGCACTAGACTGCAGTGACCATTTACAGAATTATTTTGTTTAATTGCTGATGCCACTCTTATTTCAGTAATATTATTTTACTTACTCAATACTTGGCAGACAAGTGGATTTCTCCTTTCTTTATTTTTGTTCTTGTTTTTGTTTGTAATTACCCTATCAGCAATTATTCTGGTTCTATTTATTGCCCACCAGTGACCCTGGTATTAACTCATTGAAATCTCTACTCAAGTTCATTAAATTAAGAAATAGTTATGGCTTATAATGTGTGGTTCAGGTGATTCCCTGAATCCTTTCCTCCTCTATGAGTCAGCTGCTATTGGCCAGTGAGAGAAGCAGTAGGTGTTACATTTATCAGGCTTCCATCTGTTGTTGGCTAATGAGTGGGTGTCAGACAGGATGAGTGAAAGGAGGGAAGTGGATTTGTGTGGGTGGGTGTCCCGGCTACTGTGGATAAGTTTTGGGAAGACCCGTGGAGGGAACTTCCTAGAAACAAAAGAGTGGAAAAAACCAGTATGACCAGTTGGGGTGTTAACTTAAATGACTTGTGCAGAAGCAATTGTAGAATAAACGAGAGGGGGTGGGGTAATGGTGGGTGAGATGTTGTTGCCGGGAGACGCCATATCTGTGCTGTCCCAACTGCTCTGTTTCCTCTTCCCTCACATCGGCCCCTCCCACTCCGAGTGTTCCAAGTCAGTTTAACGTGATGTGGCATGTTGATGAATTATCACCTGTCAATGTTGGGATATCATCGCTTGATGTGGCGGCTTCTGAAGTTCCTGGTGGCCGGTTGCTATGACTTTGATGGACTAAATACCCAAATAAAAAAAAATACTTGTGTGTCTAAATATTAATGTCTGTTATTCTTAAACACATGGCCACTAATTGATGTCACTTGACGTTAAGTTTAACAGTATTAATACTGTTGTATGTTTTATTTGATGATGTTCAAAAGACCATAATAATAATCATATTCATCTCCACACCTTTTTTTAAAAAAAATTTCTAATCCATATGAGTGGGTGGAGGACCGTGATGCACTTGAAGGTTGTGAGACCTGCCACTGCATCATAAAGATAATGACTGTAACCTCGGAGCTAGCCGCCATCCTCCACAAACCCCTCCTTGTCTGGCCAGTCATAATTGGTTCACTACCCGCCCACTCATCCTGAACTGTCGCCTTGGATGCAAAAGCCCTCCCGAGTCAACTTCCGTACTGGAAGTTCTCCATTACCCAAGTTTGAGCAAAAGTTTTGTCTGGATCCAAATACCTACGTCAAGTTCCTTTTCAAGTGTGCAGTATGCTTGCCTAGTCACCACACCCACTTGCCGTCCAGGAATGCACACATGTCTACACACACTTCAGGAAGGCTTCCCATTGTTGCTGCATGTATGTGACCCCACAGTAGTTGTTTGGATTATGACGTGCAAATTGTTTATAAGAAATTATCTTTTGCCGGATATTGAAAATGACCAGGAATTAAGGGAGTTTCTGGTAGGATTTGGTGGGAGGGGGGGGGGGGGGATTATGAAAATTTGGTGGAGAGTGTGAAAGGAAGGGCTGTAAGAGGACTTGTGCAAACGCCAGGTTATGTTTTATTTTGTATTCATGTATATATAATATAATATATACATGTGTATATAATATATACATACATATAGGATGCTATAACAAAGAAAAACTGCAATTATATAATTCAGCTGAGAATGACTGAATCATTTCGTACATTGTTACATTACATTTTCCCCCGAAGTATTAGCAATTTGCAATTTTTTTAGCAAATTTGAATCTACCATTTATGGAGTATGTAACCCTAACTAACTCTGGTGCTTGGACGACTTGGTCCTCTTCAGCTCTCTGAAGTATACCTTGCTACACTGTCTCTTATGCCCCTTAAAATAAAGTATTATTAGCTAGCTTGATTATGGGGTGTGTCACCTGTAATCCAAGCTGCCGCTTACTGGCCATAAATTGATTTGAATAGATGAAGTGTATCACATTACAGATACAGAAGGATGAGAGGGCACTGGAGCGCCTTAACACCCTGTTAATATGGCTCATTAAGTGGTCATGTCACCTGATTTACACACACACACACACACACACACACACACGCACACAAAGCTAATTATGTAAGGGAGCTTTGGTACCTTTAAAAGCGCCATACTGAACACAAGGCTGTTTCTCCCATAAAATTGGTTAAAGGGTGGTCTGGCTTGAGCTCGAGGGTTGGATTATTTTTCAATGAACTGTCTATGGCTGTAATAATGATTGAATAGTTTGTATGTGTTAACATTTTATACTTATAAGGTGATTAATGTTATAAACACTGAGATCAGCAGTGATCCCACAATAACAGAAGCACTTGTATTCACATAAGCCAGTAGCACGCGTGTATCTGTCTGCTGGTCTGTTCAAGAGGCTTTAGTTCCATATAAGGAGTGCAGCGTGTGCAAAGCGGCAAGTATCACATTAATTAATTAATTAGCTGAGAATCTACTTCATTAACTTGCTCCTTATAAGGCGTTAACGGGTTGTAAACTGCATAGTATGGGTTGAGTAAAGGTTGTGGTCTGAAGTTTCTGTCACAGAGACTGGCCTTTCTCTGGCTTTACTTACTCCAGAAGATCATCTTGACTCCAAGAGACCTTTTGGTCTGTTTATGCCTTTAATGGAGGTCAAGCTTGGAACAGATTAGTTGTGGATGTGTATATGAGTCACTTGTGTTTGTGTGTGTATGAAGAATTAAAATATAATCGGGAAATTTTTTTTGAGTGGTATTAATTAGAACCAAAATACTTATAAATAAATAAAAAGACTTGACAGGATTTTGGTATGAAGTTGAAACATCAGGTTAAGTTAAAAGTGGTTGCTATTGAGAAATGCTGCTATGCATTGTAGCACAGTATAAAATCAGTTTTTTAAATATGCTGTTCCGTGAAGAGACACTCGGTGTTGTTGTCCCTCCCTGCCCCTGCCCCTCCCCTTGCCCCTCCTCCTCTCCATCCCCCATCACACAAGTATGCACACTACATCTGTCAGTCTGGATGGTATTCATTCACGTGTAATGTACTCTTGTCAAGTTAATGTTTTGTGTTGCCTTAGCTAACAAGTATCCTAAAGGTATTTAGAGAATGTGTGGATCGCTATGTTAGCACTGTTGAATGCTCTGTGAAGATTGGTGGGAGTGGCAAAGTGTGTGAATTAGACATATGGGTACGTGTAGGTGTGTGCGTGTGGAATTGCTGGTGTAAGACATGCAGAGAATGACTTATGATAATTGTTATTATTGTTGTTGTTATTATCATATTATAATATCGTATCGTGACCTATCTATTTTTATTATTTTATTATTATTATCATGTTATTATTGTTATTATATTATTATTATTATCAACATCATCATCATTATTGTTGTCATTATTATTATTATTATATATTATTATTATTATTTTATTATTATATATATATATTATTATTACTATTATTATTATTATTATTATTATTATTATTATTATATATATTATATTATTATTATTATTATTATTATTATATATTATTATTATTATTATTATTATTACTATTATTATTATTATTATTATTTCCACTTGGTCATCTTTACTGTATACACATACTTTATTATTTATTGGTTAAAGGGCTCCAATAGTGTTCTAATGAAGTAAAGTGTCACATAATGCCCAAGTGTGATGTCCCAAACCTACATAATTGTGAGGTTGACATATTACAAAGCAATGCTGTGTTACTCATAATACTCATTAACACGTCCAACATACTGTATGCAGCCATTCACCAGTAATTTTAGCTAACAAATATAGAATAACTTTCTTATCTCAACTTTCTTGAGCAGGGGTAGCTTGTGTAGTATCTTTTCAAGCCATCTAAATGACTAATGCTCCTAGCTGCTGCAAACAGGATTTCTTAAATTACATATGGTAATGGGTTTTCAATGCCATGGTTACCACACTCACTGCACAGTGTTGTGAGAACCTCCGTACCGATATTCACTCACTGAATTCCTCCCCTTCCCTGATCCCCACCTCCCTCTCCTTCCTTGCTTCTACTCGTCCTTGTATCTGCAGTGGGGGATATTTGTTGCTTGCCTGGAGTGGACTGTGTTTGTGTGCACGCACACGCTGGGGTCTACCTGGAAACGAGCGTTTGGAGCAGCCCCCTGGTGGGTCAAGCATGTCATGGACAACGGTAAGGTCAGCTAGCGATGTTTGCTGGTAAAGTAAGATGTGTTAGGAATAGTGCTTAATGCTCAAGGGGATTGAGGTACATTTCTAATCCCCCTCAACGAAAAACACATTAAAGCCTATTATTGCCTTGAGATACAAGACTAGCTTATTGTACTTAGCATTTAAATTACAGTAAATTAAAGCTTTCTATAAGATAGTTCTTTTACCCATCCAATTTAAAACTAGAGGATTGATTGCTTAAAGAGTACAACTAAATAATTATGGCGAACCAATTACCCTGATGTACTATACATCACACTATACCGTTCAGCTAGTAATAGCATCTAGTTCTGGGAGTGTCTGTCTGATACAAAAAAATCTTTCAGCCAAGGAATGGAATGTTACATAACTGATCAGAGAGATGGTGTTGTTGTTCTCCAGCCATTAGAAACTGGAGTTACTCACTCCATGCAGTGTGGTTACAACCACAAGGCCTGTCAGGAGTAGCTTTGCAGATTGTTATTGAATAATGTGCCCATAGTGAATGCTTTTCTAGCGTAGTAACCAATGGACTGGCCTTTTGTTTGTCAGTCAATTTTTACTTACATCATAACCCTCCCTTAAACTGACTGTTGTTTATAGTTAATTTGAATGTAATTAAATAGATTAAATAGTTTTGGTCAATTTCCCCCTCCCTTATAGATGCAACCCTCGCTCTAGTCCATTGTGCTAAATTTCATTTTGTTCGGTGTGTTTTCCATGCTTACTTTTGTTTTTGTTTGTTGTTGTTTGGCACGTATGTATGTGTGTATGTGTTACTCAGGTTTCTACACGCCCACTGGCATATTCACCGTTGCTGGCATACATTTCCTTCCCATCTACCTGTATTTCTGGCAGTACCACCCCGACAACACTTGGTTCACAGGGCGTGCCACTAAAATACTGCTGCTGGTCCCAGTCTTTGTTCTGGCTTTAGGAAGACTGCTGGGGATGCTGGTTGAGGTATGTGGGTGTCTGCCACTCATGGCTACCTGTAAGTTAGAGGAAGTCTCCTTTCTCTGAGCACTAAAATGAAGAGTCACTGGTTGTAGCTATTATACTTATTTCTACATAGTTCTCTGCTGTAGTAGTTTAGAAAGTGTCCATTGTTATTTAATTACTGGTGGGGTGCTTGTGCACAAATGGTGAGCCAGGCAGCCTATAAATCAAAGAAGAAGGATGTATAAAAATTACTTATGAAAGTAGCTTAATTTATTCCTTCTTAACGAGCTCTTGCCTACTGAAAGTGATTTATTTAATCTGGAACAGGGTCTTCAATACCATAGCAATCACTTGCCACAACTTTTTGTTACTTGAAACAAAACAAAAAAAAACAAAACAGCAACAACAGTTTTTGAGTCTAGTAATTTTACTTGCTTCAGAAACCCCTGGTATAACAATGACAAAAGGTTCACCTGCACTTAATATGTGTAGGTTACATCACATGGTGGGGGTCGGTACGAGATTTACACAACCCAGGTTAAAAACAAGGGATATAGAATGATGCACCAACTTGAACCGTGGCTCTAGGCTATAGGAAATGCATAGCTACTATTTTTTTTTGCTATCAACAAAAAACATTATAGAAGAGGATCAGCTTGATGGTCTACTCTCTCAATTTAATTGCTACAGTTTCTAGCACAGTTATACTACTCAAAGATGACTCCGGAAGCATATCAAATCTGTGCTAACCACCAACATCTCCAGTAACCTCACTTCACCACTCCAGTTAGTTACAGTGAGCTTCAAAAAGCAAAAAGATTTCTGACCTAAAAACAAAATCTAGATAAAGAGTGCACACTGAGCTGCACTGGTTTATATGTGCTCAGGGGCCGCTACAAGATTTCTATGGCAGTGTGAATAATAACATATTGCAGGTTTTACGTCTGTTTATGTATGCGCATGGATCAAATAACAGGGCAAGTTGTTGGTTTCATTCCTTCCTTACTTTTAATTCAATAAGAATAATTGGGGAGGTCATTGCACACCAGCAATTCACTGAAACACTGTATGTGCAATAGAAGAATGCTTGTGGGCTATTTAGCTGCATGTCATTTCATCCTATCCTTCCAGGAACTGTTGAGCAATACCTTTTAACTGTTTCCCTGGGGCCTGCAATTGGAAGTGAAGTGGGTGGCATTGTGTACTTGTTGTTTGGGTGACGGTAACAAGATATCTGACGGTGTACCACTTGTAAATTTTCTAGAGCGGTCGTGTTGATGTGAACACACAAACATTCACACATGCACTCTTTGTGGTAACTTAGTTGTGGTGTGAGAGACTTGTTATATGTGGCATGGAGGACAGGGAAGTGCTGGCAACTGCATGAACATGTATGAATTAACACGTGATTCAACGCAGAAAGACCCACCCAGTCTGTTACATCATACTGCTTGTAATGGCATGGACATTTTCCAGTCAAGTTACTTTTTATTTTGTCCGAACAAATTTATCTCTTATTGGAACATTAATTGTCAGTTGGTAGGCAAAGAATGTAGTAAATGGGATGATGTTCACCACAGTAGAACTCACAATTAATACAAAAATTATTATTGTTATTATTATAATTATTATTATTATTATTACAATTATCAAGTTCTGACCCTTCATAAAAACTAAATTGAAATTTTTTTTAATTGTTATTTTAAAGATACCTTATTAATTGATGAAAATTTTATTTTTGACTAACAAATAAATTTTGTTTAAATCTTTACATGAATGCATTCGATAAGTGCATGCATGTTTGGGTTAGTCTCTGCCTGTAGTTATAGCAAGTGATTGGATTTATGTTATTCTGTTGGTGTGGCATTTACTCGTCTTGTTCTGTCAGCAACAAACACGTCCCTAGGTAAAGGAATGGCCTTCCAATTATAGAGTTCTCCACTTAAAGAGACTGTGTCTACTCACTCTCTTTCCATCAATAATTGACAATTAACAGACAAGGGGATGTTTATCATTCATTACTCAACCGCCATTTCTTCTCATCCAATTATAGCCGGTTCACTAGGTGGAGACCATTGAATGCAGACTGAAGTGAAGTTGTTTTCTCCGCAGTGTTGACTAGACTAGACCAGTGAAGGCATCCGTAGCAAGCAAGTGGCTGATGTCTTAGAAACCGTGCATGTGTCTGTGTGTGGTGGAAAGGAGTTTGCGACACTTAGCTACCAGGCTGACTAGTCCAAACAATTCTTGTGCCCCTGCAGTCACATGGAAATTGACGAAAGTGTTTTTCGCATGCCTGGATGTTTGGGCTCCCAGGGAAAGATGGAAAATGCTGCGAAGAGTTCATGCTGGGAAGAAGAGGTTGCAATGTCTTTGGTGTTGTTACTAGGCAATGCCTACTTGTTTAGACCTTGTTTGGACTTTCTATATGGCAGACCTTCCGATCAATATCCACCTGTTTATCTCTCCCCGGTTAAAAGACTTATTGTGTTCCTAATTAATTTCTCAAATACACTACATTAGTCCAAACATATAAAAAAAAAAGGGGGTGGGGGGGGGGGGGAAATAGAACAAAAAACAGTACATTAAAATACTAACAACGGAGTGTAGTCAGTGGAAAGTTTGTGATAAGTACCACTTGATTTATAAGTAACAAATTACAATGTATTATTGTTTATTATTTATATACATTTCAGTTGTGGTGCATCAAGACCCACACTTCACATGCTGACAATAGAAGACGACAAGAATGTCAGAACCCTCACTCAAGACCTGGACAGACAGGAGTCACCTTCATGAAACACACACATGTGCATGTACGGCATATGTGTGCCTGTCAACCAACTCTATATCAGACAGCGAGTTGACATCGGTGGTGCTCACTTAGTTCACAGCCATTTTTACTTCAATGCTCATTTTAAATTAATTATCTTATTATAGTAATAATATTAAATATGCTTTAAAAAGTGACATAGTATGTTTTGTTTCATTATGTTGCTATTGGTTGCGTTGGTTTGGAGTGCTTGTGAGTGAGTCTTGCTGACTTGAGTTTCTTGTAGCATGCCAGGCTGCACAGTGGATGTTGGTTGTGGAGTCAGAGTATTTCTTCACATTGTTGCAACCTCTCACTCCACACAGCACTGGGACCGCAGGGACACCACATGATCTGCACAAACCACACTCTACTAAACAATATTTATTGTAACTTCTGTAGTATTTATAATAATAGTTCAAAGGTTTCGGCTCCAAAGGGCCTCCATCAGTGACTTTATAAAATGCGAGAAATAAAAAGCATTGACTTGGTGACCATATAGTTTTAGCTCGGGGGGGGGGGGGGGGGGGGGGTGGTGGGGTTGGGGGGGGGTATTTAGCAGAAAAGTTGGGGGAAAAACACAAGTAAATGAAGATGATTGCACAATTGTTAAACTCACTAAACTGCTGGAGGGCAGACTATAAAGTGGTCGACACCATGCCCGCTGGGTAGCTAGCTACTGCTGCTAATGGACTGAAAATATATATAGTCATTTAAACCTGAAATGTATTGGTGCTAGCTATAGTGTCCAGTTCCATTGATATGTAGCTTGGAGAGAAAATGGTCATTCAAATATGACACCAACTAAGTATATCCATTAGAAATGTAGTGTTCAATGACAGAAATAAACCAGTTTGGGTGTAACCGAAAAGTAGTGTATTAACTTCGTACATTGACCAAATAAATCTTACCATTTACCATGCCACTTGATCCAATATATATATACACACACACAAGTCTGTTAAGTCTACACACAACCAACCTAGAAATAATTATTACATCATATCTAACTCATTGCTATAAATTGTTGTTAGTCATATCCCTCATCTCTGCCTCCATATTGCTCTGTTCTTGTTAAGTTTGCCACATACACTGGTGCAGCAATGTCTGTTGTACAGACTACCAAGTATCGAGTTAATTAAGAGTTTCAACATGAGGGAGCAAGTCCATCTGTTTCACCATACATTGTGTGGTTATTTAACCCACCCACAATGTGGAGATTACATTTTATTTATTTTTCATGGAAATAGGCAGAGGGATTGTTTTAATTAAAATTGAGTTATTTTCCAGACAGATGATAAGCTATATATAAGTTAATGTTATTTTAATAAAATTAAGCTCAATTAGCATTTAGCCAGACAATGGTCATTTAGTGGCTGGAGAGGCAACCAACTTGTGTATTGAAAATTGCAGTGGAATTGCCTCTTGTACCTGGGTTCCTAGTGGGACTTTCGTATTGGTAAAGAAGTTGTTAATTATTCACAAGAAGAGGTAGTCAGCTTCCAACAATTAATCTGAGGCCCTAAGCCACCTGTTGCATCATCACCACTCGATGTAGAGCAGGTCTATTCCCTGGCCAAGAATGAAAATACTTGGAGCAGATTACACTTAGAGCATAATAAGCCGTAGGGGATTTTAGAATAAAATTGAAACATTGTTCATTTGCAACGAGCAAGACACTCCTATAATTATACCGATGATTTTTAATCCTTTGTCGTCTGCACACGAGTGTAATAGTAGGTTGGCTGAAATTACCTGTCTTCTCCTAGAGGGGGCAGGTCCATGCCCTGAGGCAAGGACAGAGTACATCCAACTTGAGAGCTCACATACCGGACATGTCGGACCAACGGTACCTTCTTCACCGGCTGCTTCGTCTGCAACATGCAGTAGCACAATCACACAAACAATATCCATGTCTTATTCATGCCTGGACATCACTCACATTCTATACATGCACAGACAGTTCACATGTGTGTGTAGTTCACATGTGTATGTAGTTCACATGTATGTAGTTCACATGTGTGTGTACAGTACAGTATTATATATTTTCTATGGTTCAGTTATCCGAACACCTCTCGGTCCCAACGCGTTAGGATAACTGAAATCCTACTGTATTAGTAACAAAGTCCTACTGTATTAGTAACAAAGTCCTACTGTATCTACACCCATGCACATGAGTGTCACTGTATTAGTAACAAAGTCCTACTGTATCTACACCCATGCACATGAGTGTCACTGTATTAGTAACAAAGTCCTACTGTATCTACACCCATGCACATGAGTGTCACTGTGTTCACATTCTGCATGCAGTTTACAGTGTTTATACGCATGCTCAAATGACTGCAAGAAATGGCAGAAGTTAAAACTAATCTATTTATAAACATGAGTACAAGTGTGATCATTTGAAAACTTTGTGGACAATCAAAGGCTCCCCCCCCCCTTTTTTTTTTTTTTTTTTTTTTTTTTTTTTACTCAGGACCACATTTTACCCTCTCTGTGGCCTATTCAGCTTATTTAGTCACACGCTATCCTTAGGAATAAAAAAAAGCCCCCCCTCCTTCCCCCCAGAAAAAAATCCAGTATGAAGCCCTGGTGTTTCTATCAACTGATGATACAGAGTAGGGAGCAAGAAAATGGCGGCTGGTTAGCAGCCACTTCTCAATTTAGGCAGTTAATTATCTATTGCATACAAATGATCAGGATGCAAGCAAGGAAATGAAACAAACAGTGCATTCTGCTGAATTTGACACTTCTTGGAATTTCAAATGTACAGCGCGCGCACACACTGCGATACAAGTAAGCAGGAACAACAGTAATACCGGAAAGAGCAAAAAAAGGAGGAGGTTAAAAAAAAAAAATAAAAATAAAAAAAATCCAATATTTAAACCCCCATTAGAATACTACAACACCTTTCCTGACCTTTTCTTCTTCTTTCTTCTTGGTAGTCTGCTTCTCCAACAACTTGCGCACCGTCTCAGCCTGAGGAAACACAAAGGAAGAGATCAAATTAGTCCAGTAATTACAACCTCTCTACCACCAAATACAACCATTGACCCACGCCATGTGAAACATGTGAACTATCAGATTAGTACTCCTCCACACATGCCTCAACATACGGGAGGAATGCACCTATTGCAAACCAGTGTCTAGTGTCAAACAATCTCTCCAGTGTGTGCATAATGTGATATCTGACCACTTGGATTTCCTAGAAAAACCAGTTTCATGAGAATAAAACCCCCAGGTAAATCAGACCCCATTGCAGTGCCCTAGATGCCGGGCATACCACAGCATATCGCCCCACACTAGTATTTTACATCACATGAAGACAACATAACACAATAGATTACCGGACATCTTGCAAAAGGGAATATATTGTGGGAGTGAGGGTAGAGTATGTTTCCATTTTTATCTTTTTTCTTTTTTCTAAGTAATAATAAAAAGAAACCTTTCTTTTCTCTTTCCTCTTCTGAGCTGCTATCCTGCGCTTCCTGTTCCTCTCTGTCTTCTTGAGAAGCATTTCTTCAGTCATTTCCTCTGCTGCTCTGCCAATGGGAAGTTCCATCAGTTCCTCCATGCCCCCATCCTCTCCACCGAGCATGGCTCTCTGGACATAAAGAATTGTCACTACAGACAGTTACAGTTATGGATCCCCCGAGATGATACAAAAATAATTATTTGGAGATGGGGAAAATGTTTATTTGAGGTCAGCATTGGGACTCCATATACCACAGTAATCCCATCAATTTTATCATCATTATTGTTATTATTATTATTATTATTGTCATTACTGCTTATTAATTTGAAAACATGTCGATTCTTTTCTGATAGATGCAGTTTACCCAACTTTGTTTTCCTTACAAATATTTACAATCAGTTCAGTGCACATTCATTGAATTATTTGGTTAAATGTCTGATGGATAACAAAAGTTGCTTCTAAACGAAGTTTATAGATCGGTAAAGTATCTCACTAATCACTTGCTTCAGTTCACAACAGTCTGACAATACTTACCCACAATTTTGGTGAGCGAGCAGATCAAGTGGAATTATATATATATTTACTTTTATTACTTATTCATTTTATGTGTTTTGTGTAAAAAAAAACAACAGGTATAAGACCAGATCTAATATATTACTAGTGGTGTGCTTGAGCACAAATGGCGAGCGAGCCTAAAGACTATACTATTTTTATTGAATTCTAACACTGAAGCTACTGAAAATAAGGTCCAGTTTTTAAATTTAGCATACAGGGTAAAGGGATTTCAGTGCCATAGTAACAACTCTCTGCAACTGCTTGAATTGAAGGAAAAAACAACAACAACAAAACAATACGCGTTATTTAAAAGTTTTCTTTGTGATATTCTTTAGCTAAGTAGTGGTTGTAACACACAATGCTTTGACACAGCTGGACATGCACCTACACAGACTTCCTTGGCAGTAGTCTAGTGGACAATGTATTTCAGGTAAATACTGTGCGCACGGCTTATAACTATGACAAAGAGCGCATTGACTTACCACCGCCACTAACTCGAATAGAAATGGAAGTCCCTTAAGTTGTCAAGTATTAACTGCACCCGCAAAAGAATTCAATTTCTAGGGTGATACGGGTACTGATCGATAAACCAGAGGATTCTGTTTAGTGCAATTTGGGACGGGGTCGAACAAATAACTAACACAAAAACGCGAGGGTCAAAGTACAAAACGACATACATACGTCCAAACATATATACAAATAAATAAACATCCCCGATTTTTTCATTTTTACCCCTGTAAGTGTCTCGCTCGCTACGCTCGCTCGCCAATAATGGTACAACTTAACATTTATAAAAAGCACTTTTTTTTATAAATAAAATGAGCCATTGTCTTCTAATGAGCTTCAGGCTAGGTTAAGTAGCTACTTCAATTATACAAGTTCTTCAATGGGTTATACTATATACAATTTTACTACAAAGAGATAAATATTCATACACTTATTCATTCTCTCTCTTTCACAGGCTTTTATTTAAACAATATAGAATTAAAGGCTGTGCACATAAAGTGCATGATCCAATGCTATTCTATTTGTACAATAGCTGTAATAGGCCAAGAACTCACTCACCACATGACACTGTTAGAGTTCGCTCGTTATGTCATGGCATACCATACGCTACGAATAAGTGGCTACAAGAACTGACCTGTCTTGCAGTCATCGATGAGACATCAACTTTCTGGGGCAGATAACCTCGCTCATCTACCTCTCCTGCTTCCAGAGCAACCAACCATGCTTCTTCTTCATTTTCCTCCCTATCCGTGACCACTTCATCAGCTTAAAAACATTACACCACAGACTATATAAACCACACCCACCTCCCCATGCCACACCCACCTTCTTCTCTGCCCACTGAGACGTCACTCTCAGCTACATCATCCTCAGGCATTCCTAGCTCACTTGCTCCAGTAATATCCAAGGTCCCACCTTCTGGCATGCCCCCAGCAACTGAGCTGACACTGGCTCCATATGACCTGGAACTTTCTGCTAAGCTGATTGTATCATCACCACCCCCACTATCTTGACTGGGTGACTCACTAAGTAAAATTAACAAAATATTTTGACGATACTTTACCTAACAATTTTGTTTACATTGTAGTGTTGCTTGAAATGAGTTGATCTCCTAGCTTTATTTTAAGCTTGATTGGTCTTTGTAAATCTCCTGATACGCCATCGTTTCCCGAAAAATTAATATCATCTTCTAAAGAATGATGCTTCTTGTGTTTATTTTTCTTGTGCTTCTTTTTGGAGCCTTCTCCAGAGTCTAAAGAACCACAAACACATTTTGTTTGATGATCTACTAATCGCTTTTCTCTAACCTTTTTTCTTTCTTCCCATTATTGACAGCTTGTAAAAGACGCACTAGTTTCAGTCGGTTCAAAGTTCAAGACATTACTGTGCAGTTGACGCTCGCGCATTGTATGTGCTCTTCGCGCGCGCAGTTTCCATCCAAAATTGAAGATTTGAGTTAGTTAGCGATCCCGAGAGTAACGAGCTAGGCGATCGAAATAAAATGTCCGTGAAGTTACAGAAGAAGGTGTTGAATTGTGAAGAGGAAGATAAAGGAGACCCCATAGCCGTGCTACTAAATGTTTCCAAAATCAGCACTAACTGCATCTGCTTGAGAGGTACCATTAAACTAGAAAACGCGTTTGGGCAATGGGGTTGCGAGCAGTCGCTGGACGTTGGAGGCTACCAAAGTGGGCATATTTGCACCGGTGGGTTCATCATCGACTGTTTAAAGCAACAAAAGAACTCATCGTACAAGCCAGTAGCACCAAAGAGAAACCCAAAGCCTGCAAAACATTTCTTAGGGTATGTTCCTTCTTCCAGGACTGGCAAACATGCTGATAACAGAAATATTGCTGCCTTTAAGCACTTGAGCTCCTATGAAGAATATGCAGATTATTATAGAATGAGTAAAACAGAGCACTGTGTTGATTTAGTCAACCCACATGAGAAGCAAGCGGGCTTTCTAGGATTCGGTGTGACTGGGTTAGTGCTTACATATGACAATCAATTGTGTTAAAATAATATGAGTCTAAAATTGGGATATGTGTAGCAATTTATGGTGTAAAAATAGTTTAGAAGGAGAAATGATAATATCACACTTTTTTCACGTTTGCTCAGTGCCATTTTACACCAGTTAGCAGTTTCCTGAGTCTCAACTTGTGAATAATTGAACAAGTGTCACTATTGTATATGCAGAGTGTGAGAGAGATAGGAGGGGGGGGGGGGGGGGGGGGGGGGTAGTTTAAGAAAATTTTCACTAATAAGTATGGTATATTTATTTATTTGATGTCTATTGCAGAAAAAGTGCCAAACCAACAGCCAGATTGCTTGAATCTTACAGAATCAATCCTTACTTGCTTCCCTCTGCCTCAACATTATGCAACCAATCTAGCTGTCAAGAAATTGCTACAAAAAACCAAGAAAACTTTTACTCCAAATCTCCTCACCAAGTTTTGCTTAGCTTCCCACTCTTGAGCATTAAGGAAAAGGAACTATCCAACCCTACTTCAAGTCGAGAGACAATGACTAACCTAACTTCAAGCCGAGAGACAGCTCTGAGTCAAGAAACAATGGCTGTCCAGCCTGCTGGGCAAAGCCAGGTGCTGTCTCTACCTGTACTAAGTGTCAAAGACGTGGAAACAGTTGGCTCCAATGAGAAACTGTGGATGCCAAATGATGCTGTTTTTCAGCAAAGAAATTACAGTGCATCAATGCATCACTCCAGGGGCTACTATACTGACTGCAAGCGACCAGTCCATTTACTGCAGACAGTTGGAAAGAAGCAGAGGTGTTCCACAGTACTGTTCCAAACCCCCCAGGGCACGCGCATTCATCCAAAACGCCGTGACCATCTTGTACGAGCTGCAGTACACAAAGGAAGTCCAAATGGGACCCAAGACCGAAGTGCAAGGCAAATTTCCAAACTAAGTGGCCCCCAGCAGCAACCGTTTCTACCACTGTGTGCAAATAGCCAAGAGGCCAGACTGGTATCAAGGGCTAGAATTTTCTTCAGTGAAAATGCCAGTGAAACTAGAGAAGGAGGTATGCCAATAGAGAACTCTAAGCTTCCAAAACTTGCCTGTTCCCAGGAATCCAATCTGCAACAGGAAGGCCGGTCTTACTACCTACATTTACCAGCTATAAGCAACCAAGATTCAGAATGCTTAAAAAGTAGCGACTCGACTCCAGAATGCACCCCTGAGGTAGATGCTTGCACTTCCAGAAGTGGCACAGCCATCAATAATTCTTACAGCAAACTTGGACTCAAATCTCCAAAGAAATGGGAAGAAGAATACCTCCACAAAACTCCTAAAAGCTTCATTTTTTCTCGCCAGCACATGCTCTTCTCAATGGAGTCTGTGAACAAGAGACTTCTTGAAAATGGCATTAAACACGTCAAAAAGCCAGTCAAGAAAGAAAGAACTTGGTTGCATCCATCAAGAAAAGTAAGACGAATGGAAGGAACTCATCGGTCATCTTTGGACAGCGGAGAAGCAGAAGCTCCATTTGGGATTGCAGAGAAGCGCGACGCTATATCCAGATGCTTCATGAAGTCCATGGAAAGACAGAAGTCCAAGAGGCCATCCAAGGTGATCACTGGAAGGAGCCTCTGCTCCAATATCCCACCAACTTCACATACAATTAAATTCACTCTGACAGCAACAGGGAAGTCATATAAAGATTCAACTGCTCAAGCTGGCAGAGAAACTTGTTCAGATGATGAACTAACTTATGAATAACATTATCTTTTCACTGAGATTGCTAATGTATATAAAATGCTTTAACTAATTTTATTTCATAAAGAATGTAGAGTGGTCTAGTGCCACTTCAGAATAGCAACAAAAAGGAAGAGATTACTAACCCTCCCCTCCAACATGGTGCTGCAAAAATGAAGAAGTTTATATAACTTTGGATGCATAACTATGTTAAAGCACAATTTTACATCTCTAGCAAAAAAATAATTTTTTTCCCATATAATTACGCCCAGTGTTTCATACAGGGGGGGGGGGGGGGGAGCCCTGGGATCTCCCCCCCCAAACCTCTGATCTCCCCCTCCAAACTCATTTCTTTACACAAACTTTTATAATAGAATAATATACCAATTACAGTCTAATGCGCCTATTTTTTTCTTTAAAAATGTCCAGAATTTCATTAAGATTAACTTCACTTAAGTCTGGGCCTTCAACGGCAATTCTCGTAAGGTGAGTCAAGTTTTCATCAGACAAGCGATTCCTTAGCCTGGTCTTTATCATCTTCATGTGACTAAACAATCTTTCGACGGTTGCTGTTCCAACTGGAAGTGCTAGTAAAATTTTGGCCAGATTATAAACTTCTGGGAAAATCTCACTGAAAATTCTCCCCCCCCCCCCAAACTGAAAATCCTGTATGAAACCCTGACGCCCTTTCATATAAACTCGACCTTCACTTTTGATAAAGTTGATCTTAACAGCTTACAGTGACATACAATGTATAACTTTAATGAATGCAGAGTTGAATGAGAACAAATAAATAATGAAATATCAAAGGATGAGCCACAAAATATCTGTCTGTTCAATTCATAGTGATTTTAAAGGCCACATTAAGGCCACGTTGTTCTTCTTAGACTCAGGGAGCCACATGGAGTATGCACCCAAAAGATCTGCATAGTTTGTGCATTAATACAGCATATTAACAACACAATAACAATCCTACGACGAGCTCACATTTGGGATCCTTTTCCCAGGCTGCAAGGAGAGCTTCTCTACTGGCCACTCCATTGTTGGCCAGAGCAGCAACCAACACCTCACATTGATGATGAAGACTAACAAATAAGATATCAGTAAAATATGAATAATGTAATAGTTACCACTTTTATTACACCATCAAATTATGATAAGTAAATATACACACCATTGCCTCAGATTCATACATCCCCCGACAGTGTCTCACTCTAGTTTGCTCGCTCACCAATTCTAACGAGGCAGCAACTAAAATAATCACACCACTTCAACTTTGACACACAAACTAGGACTTGCAACAAATAGACAACACACTGATTGCCACGAGACAGCTAGCCAACCAAGCAAATTAGAATTTACACAGCCTCATTAAGTATAACTATTAAAATGTATCCAAATACTTGTATCCCCATTAATGAGTCTTCTATACTTCTATCCTCACCACATAAAGCCCACCCGTTAATGATCTTTTCCCTTACTTGGACCATTTCTTGACTAGAGCAACAGGAGTGACAAGAAGATGAGGAGAGAACTTTCCAAAGTCTGGGAACACCTGTGCAGTAATATTTCACAACTTCAACCAGCAGCCATGCAGGCTCCACAATTACTCATTACCTTTCCTTGAAGAAGAAACATTCCAAACAGTTTAAACAACATTAGAGATTTAGGATAAGGAAGTTTATGGACTCTGATCGGCCAGCGATGAACTCCTACGAGACCGTACACAGTAAACAAATATATATCAAATAGAGTACACATGTATCAACATACCATAGCTACAGGAGATATGACAGCACACAGTGCCACTGGCAACATCAAACACAGGAGGAGGATCCTCTAGGGGTTCGGAGAAAGTGCAGTATTCCGGTAGCACATGGGGAAACCACTCTGAGTCCACGGCACACACTCCTCGCATGAATAATTTACTAGTCTCAGTAATCTCCTGGAAAACTACAAACTCTGGTAGTTCATAGTAGAGGACAGAGGAAGAAGGAAGATGCACCATATCTTCACACAGAGTACACTACATGGGCAAATGCAGACCAAATAATCCAGTCAATCCCTCTATCTCTCCATAAACTACTCCACATTTACTCGTGACCACACCTTACCCACTAAACACTTAACAGTAATTACTTACCTGGTAAGCATGACTAAGCTTCTTCTTCTCCTCAGCACTGAGTCCAGCAGTGGGCACTTTGCGAGCTACGTGGTCACCCAGTCCAGCCAGCACCATCTGGCGCATGTACTTTGCCTACATGTCACACCCACGTAACAGCAACAGTAACGAACCAGAAGTCACAACAGGAAACAGAAAAGTGTCAGTCTTACTTGCTGTTGAGAAAGAGGAGCCATTCTTGGCTCTAGCATTACTCCATCCCCAGGAAGAAAGGCATTCACTGGGAAGAGGATCAATAAATATTGACATTACATTTCGAAGTAACCAGACATGTGCAGTGGATATAAACCTGCCCACTCCCACACGACTGACTGAGCCATCATCTCTTCTCTGATATCCCTTACCAATATTGGTGAGTTGCTGGCGCAGCTTCCTGACCTCTACCAGAGCCTTGTACCTGAGGCCATTCCTCCTGCAGAAATCTTCAGGAGAGCTAGAATAATCCCACGCACCCACAGCACGCAATAGTACCATCAAATCTCCTAGCAACAACGACTCTCCCTTAAAAAATAAAATAATACAAACACTAATTTGAATTTCTCTTGCCTAAAACATATAGACTGACCTCACCTTACCAACCCACGACCGATGCAACTTGTTCATTCGGTCCTCCTCCTTCAAAACATCAGACTCCTCCTCTTTTTCACCGGCAGTCACAAATACCTCCCTCACGCTGAGAGCCGCTACTAGCACAATCATGTACGGCAAACAGCCATGTTGCTGACTGAGGGAAAGCATCTTGGCATAGCGGGGGGCCAGAGGAAAATTGGCCATCGTCCGACCCAAGGGGGTGACTGAGTAGGAAGGAGGAGATGACTGCACCATACGAGGTCGATTATGGCGTTCAAGAGCTCCCAGTTTATGAAGGAGTTCTTCAGCTGACTACAATGAATTGTCAGAATAGTTAGTCCAGCACAAATCATAGCTAGCCAGAAAGAGACAGCTTGGACATTGTCTCTCATGGCGACTTGTTAGTCCTTCAGTTGGCAGCTAGCTAGTTGCAAGCCACAGTGGTAAATATAATACAAACACAGATACACACTCTCTCCAATCTGCAGCGTTAAGCTTTCTGAACCAGCTCCAATAAATCACTTTTATACGATGTGTTATTCAAGAGCATTTGTTTTTAAAAAGTCATCAACTAGCCCAAATACTCCATCCAATGGACTTACAATTTATCACTACACTGGATTGCTTAGTAATATAAGTTAACTCCTCTAAAACAAGACATCTTTCACCAAATAAGATCAACACAAAACACAAAAGTACTTACACGAATAGCTTCCAGTGAAGGAGGAGTGGGGTAAGGAAAATTAGCAACTTTATCGATATTCATAGCCTAAAGAGTGACAAGGAAACAAATGTGAGCAGGAGATCCAATTGTAGTGTGTTCACCTTCATCTGAAGAACCAAGTCATCCACAGGCCTCCGAGATATTTCTGGTGGAGAGAATTCTTTAAAGATGTTGTGAAACACAGCAGAAGAGTATAACCTATGGAAACGAGGTCAAAGGCCACCTCACCTCAAGCACAGTCTCACACACACACACACACACACACACACCTGTAGCAGTGTCCTGGCTCTGTTCTCCCAGCTCTACCAGCTCTTTGATTGGCTGATGACTTGGAAGTCCAACAAACTCTATTGAAACACATACAGCCCATTTTTGTCATACCAGCACACACTACAATGAAAATGCTTCCCATTGAAGTCAACATAGCCAACTTTACTAAGGATTGCCATAGAACTTTATAGTACTCACACGTGCATTAGTAGAAAAGTGTATGTATGCCACGCTCAAAAGGGTACGTGTACGCTTATGGCAAATTGAAATGAAGACATAGATCGCAATCACAACTGATCAATCAACTAAAGCTCACCATTAGCTACAGTCCTTAACATACGTTTTTTTTTACATCAAGTTTTTGAAGCCTAAGTGAAGTGTGCTGCAATACACTCAAGTAAAGATGCATTGCTTTATTGCATGCTACAGTAAAAATGTACTACCCACAACATATTAGAGTCAAAGTGTACTCACATGTAAAAGCATTCAAGAGAGATAGTGTTACAGGGACTCTTATAGTCTGCTATGTGTTGCTGAGGCTGGAGTTGAAGTGGTCGAATTATACTTATTGTTTAATGGCACTGCAAGAGTATAATTTTTAGCAGCTCTCATATTGTCTAGTTGCTTATGCCCAATTTTTGGCCAATTTGTGACAGAGCGGTCCAAGGCACCAAACTTTGTACAGTCACTCTTTAGCATATATAGAATGATTTCAGAAGGGGTGCCACGAAAAATTTGCCTTCTAGCTCGCACTGCGGGCTAAATTTTTGGTATTGAAAAAATGCAAAAAAAAAAAAAATTTTTTTAACAGCTCAAATCAGCTAAAATAGCATTATTATAATAATGTTAAGATATCCAGAGTTATATTTTGCACTGACAAGAATAGAAGCACGGGCATTTCCATTTGTTCATAATGTTCAAGGTCATCTGAAGAGAGCTAAAAGTGTAGAAGATAAGTGGATTGAGTATTCCCTAAATTTTCTCACAAAAGAAAAGCTTGAAAAAGGTGACTTTCTTTCTTGGGCTGCATTCCATGCATCAGCACAACCTGATCCTACTAACCCTGCTGCTGTGATTGGTCTTTTACCACTCTTCTCTGACAAAGCTGCTACTATTGCGATGGTTAAACATGGTATGGACATCCAGAGGAAGATTACCAGCTATCTTAATCCCAGTCAGATTCCAGTGATGGCATTTGACCAACCACTATTTGCGCTAGCGAAGCATGTTCAATGGTCATGGCCACAGACCCTTGGTGAAAAATCTTTCGTGGTAATGTTTGGGGGCTTACATATCGAAATGGCTATCTGGGACACCATCGGGGACTTTCTGGATTCCTCTGGTTGGACATCAGCTTTGTGTGAAGCTGGGATAGCCACTTCAGGAACAGCTGATTCCTTCTTGAAAGCCGCCCATCTCACTAAAACCAGGCGAAGTCATCAAATCACTGCATTAGTACTTGCAAAACTGATACAACAAGCTTGGGAGAATGCAGAAGCCATGGATGGTGATTTTGAAGGTGGAGACGTGAAATGAAGAACAGTAGTCCAACCTTCCAGTTCTGGGAAATTGTTCTTGAATTTGAAATCATTGCTCTTATATTTATCCGTGTACATTGCAGCAACGATTTTAATTTATTCGTAGAGTCCTTGGAAGCTCTGGTACCTTGGTTCTTTGCCTTAGACCATCCAAATTATGCTCGCTGGATTCCAATCCATATTCGCGACATGAAATCACTTCCAGAAGCTGTGAAGGAAGACTTTCGAAAATTTTGGGTACTTTCAAAGACCTGCAACAAATTCTCATGCATGCCTATTGATCAGGCTCATGAACAGAATAACGAGCTAGTGAAATGAACAGGTGGTGCAGTTGGTCTCACTGAAATCCAGTTGCCTTCAGAAGGTGGATGGTGGCTGGACCAGAACAAGCAAGACTTATGACTGAGTTTGAAACCCAATTCCAAGAGGTAGAGGATTCAAAAGGCTTACACCATGAACAAGGCCTTTCTTCCCAAGAACTCTTCAAGAAACATGCTACCAACCTTTCGAAGCAATGAGCAGTATGGGAAATCCTTTCGAAGATGATTGTCCTGAATTGTTGGCAATGGATTCCCGAAATTGTGCTACTGAAGCTGTAATTGCTACAGTACGGGGAATTAAAACTCTGGGTCTTACTCAGTATCAGGCGTATGTTGCTGATGTAATAGTTGCAAAGACTACCTCTCTCATGCACCACCGATCAAAAGGAACTCTTTGCTATCATTCAAGCGGCAATCACCTAAGGTTCCAACCAAAAGTAAGCAACAAGCATCTAGCCTGAAGAGTGATTGCAACCTTGTTAGTCACCTGTATATTGCTAGCCAATATCGTGATGGTGACTTAGACGACTTCTTCTCATATGAAAATCATCCCTGGCCCCCTTCTCTGTCTGACCATGGGAGGCTTCGTCTTCCAAACAAGAAGGCAGACTTGCTAAGCCACTTGGATCCTGCAGATCTTCCTTCCAGCTTTCATGCTAAAGTGTTTGATGGCACTCCCAACAAAGGAAGCTGTTACATTCAATGAGTACAGTAACAAAATGTTTTTGTCATGGACAAAGCTGCAACTATAGGGCAGTGACATAATTGACATTGTTTGGGATAGATATGTCCAAAACAGCCTCAAACAGTCCACCAGGGAAAAGAGAGGGAGAGGGGTAAGAAGGAAAGTGAAAGGTCAGACCAAGCTACCTACGAATTTTCCAGATTTTATACGTGACCCTAACAACAAAACAGAACTGTTCGGATTGCTCACTGACAAGGTCGCTGGATGTGATTACCCTCGTGAAAAGACAGTGTATATCACTTCAGGTCAGTGCAATATTTAGCTATTATGTTATACTACAAAGTAATTATATAATACAGGTGAATCCGTTGTAAGCAGAGGATGTGCTAACACATTATTGTCCACGTGTGATCATGAGGCAGACACAAGGATTTGTATTCATGTGCAGGATGCTTTACGAAGTGGAGCTCGTCGAGTCCTAGTCCGCACCGTAGACACAGATGTCTATGCTGTAACACTTGTAGTGTTTACCAGTACCAAAACCCACCCAAATATCATCATCTTGGTACATATCCTTGAGGGTGAAGTAAATGTCTACAAGGACACTATAACAGCATCTGCCAAAATCTCGGAAAACAACGATCAAGGGCCCTGCCCTTATTCCATGCTTTTACTGGGTCTGACACCACATCACAGTTACTTGGAAAAGGAAAGAAAACAGCTTGGGAAGCCTGGAATTCTTTTCCTGAAGTGACCGAAGCATTTCTTTGTGCAGCAGACAGACCATTTCAGTGTTGCAGCTGAACTCCCCTACTACTGAGAAGTTAGAAAGGTACGTATGTGTTCTATATGACAAGACGACATCCATTTGCTCTGTCAATGATCTACGGCGTGATCATTTTTGCAAAAAATCTAGGGCAATGGAAAATGTTCCTCCCACTCAGGTAACTGGCAATTCATAGCATTATACGTAGCCATTTACATGTTGTTGTCATTATGCAGGCAGCTCTTCTACAGCATTCAAACAGGGCTCTCTGTCAGGCTAGTATTTGGACCACCAGTCTGCAGGAAATGCAACATGTCCCACTTCCTGAAGAGTTTGGCTGGGTGAGCAATGACAGCTCATGGAAGCCAGTTTGGACAACTCTTCCTGAGGTGGCGAAGTCAAGCCAAGAACTTGTTAAGTGCGGTTGCAAAGCGTTGCCTCTCTGTTCCAGAAGGTGCAAATGTCAAGCAGCAGGCCTTTCTTGTAGGCTCTTTGCCAGTGTGGTGGAAATTGTGACTCTACATGACATTTTGTGACTCATTATATTTTGCATTGAAATGTTTGTGGCAATATTTGAAATCCCAAATAAAATATTTTTTCGCGGTACCACATAAGAATTCAGCATTCTGTTTTTTGTACCCTTTGGCCAGTAATGGCGAAAAGGTCGACTCAAATTATCAAAATAATTATATTTCGCATTCAAAATGTTCATGGTGGCATTTAAAAACTCTAAATATGTGGCCAAAATTTTTAATTTTTTGCGTGTACTGCATCCGAATTCAGCATTTGCTTTTTTGCACGCAGTGCGAGCTAGAAAACTTTTTTCGCGGCACTCCTTCTGAAATCACTATATGCATGCTAAAGAGTGTCTGTACAAAGTTTGGTGCTTTGGACCGCTCTGTCACGAAAAAAAGTCTAACAGACCAGACTAATAGTCCTCTGTGTGTTGTTAGCGATTGACAAAGTAAATCAAAGTTTTAGCATTTAGGCCTGCCCAAAGCTAGCCTACTCTTCAAGGCCCAAAGCTAGCCTACTCTTCAAGGCCCAAAGGTCATAATAATTGGAAGGTCAACAAGTTGATTCCTTTCGCATATTTTCAAGACACTTTACCAATTATGTAATTAGTCACGTGAGCTAAAAAGAAGTCCTACGCACCAAATGTATATAAAAATTGATTGAGTTGTGTCTATTCTTAGTGTGCTAATAATAATAATTATAAAATGTACCTAAAAGTAGAGATTCCTGTCACTTTGTCATAAAAGCGTCGCTTGATTTTGCCGGAATCCACAACATACTTGATAGAAGGTATTGTAAGGGAAGTCTCCGCCACATTGGTAGCAACCACACACAAACGTACATCATCTGGAGGTCTCTCAAAGACCTGGCCAAGGACACACACAGAGCATAATTCACTACAACTGTATCGCATATAATTAATGGAGTGACCCAACCACACCCACTCCATAATACCTAAATAAGCATACAGTAGATCACTTGAAAGAGCAATTGTTGAGGGGGTGTTTCAATGTGTACAGTAATTTTGAAAGCTACTTCACAAATTCTTGGCATTACCAGTGATGCTGACCTTTTTCTGCTGAGAAGGAGAGAGCAGAGAGTAGAGGGGCAGAACTCTCATAGGCAGCTGGGAATCATGAATGCTAGTTTCTTCCTCCTCCATTTCTTCTTGCTCACTAGAGGAAGAAGCTCCCTCAACAATCCCTTCCTCATCTTCATCATCTAACACTGGCAGAGCTGGTGAGCGATGAGATGGCATTATGGAGTAACTGGAAGGAGAAATACATTGCAATGAGTGCAGTCAATGTAGATACATATACACAAACCTAGGAGGGCCAAAGGCCAAAGACAAATCTAGGAGGGGCCAAAAACAAATCTAGGAGGGGCCAAAAACAAATCTAGGAGGGGCCAAAAACAAATCTAGGAGGGACAAAAACAAATCTAGGAGGGGCAAAAAACAACTTTCTGGATTTCAGGAGAGGCAATGAAAGTATAATACAACCAACGTCTGTTGCGTATAAGAAACATTTTCAGTAATTGGAAACACGCGCTAAACTTTATCTAATGCTAGTACTAATGGACAGTTGGGGGGCTCTTCTAGAGGGGGAAAATACCCACTTCGCCCCCTGAAACACAGCCGATATAGATAATATATACACAGCACATGTACACACGCAAACTACCTGTCTAAATTCACTTTTCCTGCCTCCTCATCAATAGATGACAAGTGATTATGTTTCTCCACCTGTGAGGGAAATCGCTTGCTCAGTCTTCTACATAAAGCATGCACTTCTTTCTGTCCTGTCACGAACACCAAGATGCCACCCGCCTGGAGGGTGCGGTGAATCTTGCACGTCTTACGGAATGCAGCTTCTACGTAATCATCTGGGGTCTGTCTATTGAAATGGACCGTCACAGAATACTGGCGAGACTCCACCTACAAGGAAGTTACCATAGTAATCTTGAAAATAGCAATTACAGTGAATATGACCAATGAACTATAAACAGACTAATCTTCACCAACAGAGTAACCAAATTGCAAGAAATACACAAACAAACTTCACTACACAACAAAACAACCAACCAAATAAAAATTTGCTTGAGCAACAGTCTGGTGTGCTTATTCCTAACCTCAAATGAGACATCACAACTGGCACTTGGGGGAGATGGACATCTAGCTACATGCTCCACATGAATCACAGAGTGGTCCCAAAAACTGGAAAGTGGTGATAAATAGATGCCTCAACTCTAGTCAGCACTGGATACTTACTCCTTAAATCCTTGTTTGTAACTTTGCTGACCCTTACCCACTATCATGTGAATTCTATGTTGGACACTTCCAACTATCAATGTACTATTCTTAAAAAGCAACGCACGCACGCACACACACACTCATAGGGTTAAGCAATCAATGCAAGAGTATAATTTGAAAAATTTTGAGAGCAACTGCAAAAACTTACTTCATATATAATTGCCACTAGTTTCCTATACCTACAAACTGCGAATTTCTGAACCTACCCTGATCAACGGAGGAGGGCGTGGCAAAAGTATCCTATTCTCAGTGAAGTCCTCCACACGAAGAGTAGCCGACATTATCACCAACTTCAATGGGTTTCCATTCTAAACACAACAACAACAGTGACTACCTATTTAGTGGCATGCACTGCACAGGGAGTCACTACTTCTGCCCACACCTTACCTTTTCCCTCAAAGGCACAATACGAGACAACAGACCAATCAAAATATCAGTAAAGACACTTCTTTCATGAGCTTCGTCCACTATCACGACAGAATACTGACTCAGAAGGAAATCCTGCAGCACATATCAATACAAAGGGAGTTTTAAGTTACTAATTTCCTCCTCAATTCAGATGACCTACACTAACTAGCCAAAGCCAGGAATCGGGTCACAGCCTGGAAACCTTGGTCAATACCACTACAGAGAAAAGAGGGGGGAAATAAAGAAAGAAAGACTTAAGCTTTTACTTCTGCTCATATTACTCTAGGTATGGCTACGTCAAGGACGTGATTATCAGGAATGGAACCATTCTCGAACTTCATAAACAGCATGAGGGAATTATTCCACTAATGTGCCCCACATCTCTATATCAGCATCACAGATCCTCCGAAGAAAAGAGAAGAGGGGTTATAAGTGTGATGTTTGCAGGGTGTTTAAGAGAACAGCTCTATACAAAGACAGCTGACCTCTTGACGTCCCTGCAGCTAAATGTACCCACCACACCACAACTTCTCAACCCATGGCAGGCATGACTGAAGATCATAGTTGGCCTGATGTAAAAGAATAAAAGGTTTGCCATTTTGAGGAAAGCCTGCATACACTCGGGTGGCATACAAATCTTACTAAAAACGTCATTTAAAAAAAAATTTCAACACCATCCGACACTCTAGAATAGAACTTTTTCAAAAACACATAATACCTTTTAAGCAGAGCTGGAACGAATATCCATCACAAACCACATAAAAAGAGGCGTTAGATCTGAATTCTTTAAAGAGCTAGGCTAAGGAAAGGTTTTACATAAACTTTGCAGGCTGTCTATAAATAGCAGTTTATCCTGATAATATAACAGGAGCGTCTGACCAGGATATCTGGATAGTAGTTTTTGGAATTTGTTCCAGCTCTACTGTTCAGAACATTATGTTCCTCGTAGTTCACCCTATAGTAGTTTGCCTGCAGGCTCGTCGTGTCTATGGTGATATATGTGTGTGTATGCGAGTGTGTGAATTTGGTGTCTTAAATAGAGGCAAACTAACTAGCTAGTGAAGGAGTATACATCACATTGGTTTATGGCATCCATTGGCAGAATCTTATATACTTGCCATCTTTCTATACAACTACTGATCAATACTGGATGCATCTCATGATGACAAGTGGAATATAGGAATATAGAACACTGACAAAATATACTAAATAAGTGCACGAATGATTGTGTGCTCCACTAATCAGTTATTACAGCCTCAATATCAAGTGTTTCTAACACTTAAAAACATGCAATTGAAGAGTTCACTAACACCTCCCTTCACCAACAAACTTCCCAAACAACCCATTCAGAAGTATTTTTGTTCACTCTTTTTTTCACTACTAGTGCTCCATATCTGTCCCATGACAGTGGAGCTCTAGCTCACCACGAGGACTGGGACAGTTTCGCTGGTGGACACAACTCACCTCGCGACGTTCCTGCAACTCAACACTCTGACAACCTTCTACCAACTGCTGGATTAATATTGCCCTATCCAATCTATAGAATGTAATTAGTGAGAGAAGGTATGAAGTTATTCAGTGCACAATCAACTAGCACTAAACCAAAGCTGTCCCTTCAATCTCCTTTTGGGGGCTAGCCAGACTGGAACCACTGTAAGGCCTGGCTCATGGGGGCTAGCCAGGCTGGAACCACTGTAAGGCCTGGCTCATGGGGGCTAGCCAGGCTGGAACCACTGTAAGGCCTGGCTCATGGGGGCTAGCCAGGCTGGAACCACCGTAAGGCCTGGCTCATGGGGGCTAGCCAGGCTGGAACCACCGTAAGGCCTGGCTCATGGGGGCTAGCCAGGCTGGAACCACCATAAGGCCTGGCTCATGGGGGCTAGCCAGGCTGGAATCACCGTAAGGCCTGGCTCATGGGGGCTAGCCAGGCTGGAACCACCACAAGGCCTGGCTCATGGGGGCTAGCCAGGCTGGAACCACCACAAGGCCTGGCTCATGTCATTAATCTATCCAACACCTCAGAGACCCAGACATAACGCTGCTAATGCAATCTTAATTTGAATGACACGAGACAATATGCCCCATAGCAACTACTTCAAACGTGCTGAGAATAACCAGAGGAGAGAAAGCGGTCTTTTAAAGAATTGCTGCCAGCTTTAAATTGTAGTTTGAACTACAAATGAATGGAGTACAGTAATAACTGTTTCATCATCATTGTTCCCTTTATATTTGTACCATCACTACTTGTTGTTGTCATCACAATCATCACCATCCTCAACCTATCCTATATGTCCAGCCTGATCATTACTTCTACAACCAACAACTCACGTAGCAAATTAAACCATTAATAATAATCACCAAAAAGGATCCGCCACGTCCTAATTTAAAGTGGAATGATCACAGACAAAGCCACACCTACTAGTGAATAGCCCAAATCACTGGACAAGTAAAACAAAAACCTTAAAATAATGGGCCAAGCCAACTAATCATAAGTTGTCAGTAATTGGTTTGAAAACTGGGTCAATTATTACCTCCGTTCACACCCTATGACAGAGTACAGGAAGTTAATCACATGACGGAGACTAAGTCTAATAATACACCTGTTAACTTTGCATCACCCTCCCTCCCTTCCCTTCCCAGTAACAAGATCTGGAGAGAAAAGTGGGAAAAGACTGGGTACCAGATGGCACTGCTCCAAGCTGGTCCACACAGAGAGAGAGAGAGAGAGTACAGTAGAGTATTAGAAATCATTCCAGACCGTTGTTCTTCCATGACACCTTCTGCTACACCAGACATGTATGGAAACAACCTGCTAACAACTTCCCTACTACAGTGACAGTCAAAACAAACTGCTACATACTAGCACGTATGCACTGTAGGATGGATACATCAGCACAAAGATGTGGAAAGAATACAAAGGGAAAAAAGAAAAAGAAAAGGAGATTTGGACAGTATGTAAGGGGAGAAGGAAAAAAAAACCCACAGCAAATGCTATCACTTGAAACAGTACGTCTAACCGCACACAGTTACTTACACTCCAAACCAGGTCAATGCATAGCCACACTAAACTGCCCAATGTGTACCACTGGACAAATTGCCCGTTAGACATTAACATTCAGTTATTTTAATTAAATGTATCAATTAAATAAAAAATTTAAAAAAAGCTTGCCATAATCTGACCTAGTATACCTACCACCAGCGTGCCACCGTCTGTCCATTGAACAGCACTATCAATACACACACTAAGGCTTTCATACAACTGGGCACCAATGACAAATAGATTAGATCACCCGCATCAGGGAACTGAAAGCAAGGACAGCAGAGATGAAACCTCTCTCTACCTAATGAACTAAGTAAGAAATAGCATTCCAGGACTAAACTGCCAGCCAGTCAGTGAGCGAGCGAGTGACATTATTGAAGCCATTGCTTGTCATACGTGTATCTCTCCAACTCTTTCACAAACAACAAGTGATCTTGTATTCCTCTGAGAGGAAGACAAGAATGGAACACGCTACAATTATTTGCTTCCAGTAAAAGACTTGACTGCCACTTTACATGTGAAATAATGAAAATAGTTATCTCACTTTCTACTAACACTTTAAGAGCACTGTTGGATCACGGAAGTAACATAATCATAACAATATAAAATTGTTCTCATTGAAATTGAACCCATACACCGGGGAACTATGTCCCCACCCTCAAGGCCGAGCAAAAATCAGAGCATGACTATACAGCGCTCATTCTGCAGCAACACGAGAAGGCGGGTGAGGACCCTACTGGGACCTGCCCCTTGCTCTTGCAGGTTGTTTACGAGTCGAGCTATTGGGTAGCTAGCCTCACGATGAGCCCCTGCAAGACACATGCCCCTCTACACACATCACCCCTCTACACACATCACCCCTCTACACACATCACCCTAACAGACACTAATTTGAGAAATCAATAGATAAACATACTTACAAACTATTACATGTTTACCACTACTAGAGATAGATGACAAATAGTAAGTGCTAGTATGTGAATGTGGGCATGCACATGCACACACACACACACACACACACACTCTCTAGTTAACTACCCAATGCAGCAAATACCCTACACGCCTTATTCAATCATATAAATCTATTATTTACTACTTCAGCTAATTAAATTCTAACTCCAATTTTAAGGTCTTATTAAGTTATGATTTGCTGTCATAATTTAAAGGTGCAGTTAAGTGTTGAGAGCCCCCAACGTTAGTGCCTTGTTAAGCACAATAACAGAGCCTTAATTACCATAACACAAATAGACTAATTAATTAAGTGGCATCAACTCAAATAAACGAAGCTTCCAGACCTAACAAGCCCCAGCTAACAACGCCAGGTAGCTCATCTAACTTTATCTCTTACCACAAATCCAGTTCTGTAGACAAACATATCCACATAAATATACACCTTCATGCACATGATCGGACAACACTGTGAACTTCCTCCCCTAAGCTGATTGTCTCCCCCCGCCCTTTTATAATTTTTATACACTCAATATTACATAGGGTATAATTTGATGTACTTGAAATGAATGGTCGACAAAAAAAATGTTTTCTACAGTTCCAACTGAGTGCTCTGGTCTTGCTACATTCAAATATGGGCAGTGGATGAAGGGGTCTGGATATTGCTAAAAAAATTTCACGCTAAAAAAGCATTAAATAGAGTTTGCTTTTTGGAAATCCATTTACTGCATGTCGTCTCGAAGTACATAGCCCCACCCTCAAACGCTAAGGTTTCCCCTTTTAACGAAAAATTCTGTATCAAACCCTGCCAATTACTTGTCAACATTGCTACTCTATTGTTACCATAGCCACCACCATACCACTCTATTGTCCACCAGCTGTAGCTACAAGCACCCACTGCCATTCTCACCTGCTCCACTTCCTTCAACAGCACTCCATCAGTCATGAACTTGATGTCTGTCTCAGCTGTAGGAAACACAACAATAACACAGGAGACAGCAAGCCACTCCCCCTAAACCTGATCAGTTCACATGCATATCAGCTGCTTTTGAAAACAATCCTACCCGCCCCCACACTCGCATCCGAACAACAGGGGGAAACTGATCTCAGCTGATTAGCATCCTAGCAACCAGCGTAATAGAACAGATCATCACCCAACTCAGTGTAATCAAAGGGTAGCCATGGAAACTCTCTACATATGCAATAATTTGGAACAGATTGTAACGTACTGAGTAGACACTACTTCCTAAATAGCTTAGTCACAAAATAAGTTGACGAGCAGTGTCCTAATAGACAACATTTAATGAAGGGACGAGTCAATGCCCCTAGCTGTTTGATGTGCTGGTGAGAAGAGTCAATGCCCCTAGCTGTTTGATTTAATGGGGAAGAGTCAATGCCCCTAGCTGTTTGATGTGCTGGTGACTATGGGTATCGCTATTCGAATATTCCTTGCAGTCTCATTCCTCATTCCTCACAGTACCTCCACAATAGATCCAGACTCCCAAACTTTAGTTTCAGGATTCTTTTATACAATATTCTCAGTCAGAAATCATCAACTACTTGAATTGAACAGTGAACCCTAAACATTTTTGTTTTGTTTTGTTAAAATGCCAAAAAAAGTCCTTGGAATCCAGATATTACAATTGATCTTTACTAAACTAAATAATATACAGTCAATGTATTTAACCCATTCACCAGCACAAGCGTCATAAGGTGCCAATCGTTCAGTTGACACATCTCTGATTAAAACAAACAAACTATCCTCCAACGTAACGTTCTATTTTTTTTTTGTCTACGTTGCTGTGACGTAGCACTTCCTGTAATAAAAAAAACTTGAAATCAAAGCATCGGTATTTTTTTTTTTTTTTAGAATTTAAAAAAAAAAAAGGCTGCTGGAATGCTTACCTTAGAGTGTCGGTCCATTTAAAAAAATTTTTTTTTAAATTCTACAAGGCTCAAAAGCTCAGAATTTAGTTACTAGAAGGTGAACAAGGCGTGAACTCTTGTTTCAACTCCGTGGCAGCATCGCGACCGTCTGTAATTGAGTTTAAACAGCAAGTCTGAATTTTTAGCTTTTCTCTTTATGGACTACAGCACCTTTTCATTATTATTATTATTATTTATATTAGTAAATAGAATTGTGTTAACTTGCTTTAAAAATTTTTCTCTTGCTGACTGTCTTTACAGAAAGAGAATACAAAATTAAAATATCATGTACTTGTCAAGTTGCCTCACTGGTCGTCATAAACTTGTCGGTGAATGGGAGAAGTAATTGAACAGATTTTAACCCTTACTCACTCCCTGCTTTAATCAGCAAACTAACCCACAACCTTCCTTACCCGTGCAAGTTCCTTCATATCGAATCTGATAGGCGACTTTTCTAGTGCCAGCCACACCCATTTCCTCCCCCACCCGACGCGCCATGCTAACGGCAGCCACTCGTCGGGGTTCTGTTACGCCAATGAGGCTCCTCCCACCACCCACGCCCCGCTGTGCGTATCCAGCCTCATAGAGAAACTGAGGGACTTGAGTTGTCTTTCCGCTACCTGTCTCGCCACACAGCACAACTACCGAGTGCTCGTTGATGGCTTCCATGACAACTTGCTCCTCCGATAGGATGGGCAGAGCTAGACGAGCACACTAAATTGTACAACAAACATTTAAATAAATAAAGATAATATGTCCAGGCCTACTTGAGACCTGGAAATAATGCTGCCAGCCCCACCTCCTAACTATACAAAACCACATGCTACTCATGCATTTACACCTCATTCATGGAACTGAGCATGCTCATTAGGACTGATTCCTCATGTGTCTTTTTTTTCTGTTTCTTCCGTGTTTTTTTCCCTCTTGTGTGTGCCCACCTTACATCTATTTATGGTTTTGTGAGTTTCTTTATTTCTGTATCACTCAGTGTGCGTGTGTATTGCCTAATCATTATTGTAAGTGTGGTGTCGGGGGACATTGGTATAGTCATTTGGGTTAGTGTAACTAGAAGCCTGGGAACTGCTTGCTGGATTTACGCCCCAGCAGTCATTTTCTAAGACAAGGCATTCCCAGCACACGTTCAAGCCACAACATTATGATTATGGCATCCCCCCCTCCCTTTATTTACTAAAATATATTGATGATATACAGATATGACATAAGCAGATTAAAAAAAAATAAAAAATTAAAAAAATTAAAAAAATAAAAATAAAAAGGGGAAAAAAAAATCGAAGTCAATCTCCACATTATATAAAAACTACAGTGCTTCCACTTAAAGAGCAAATTTTTTGAAACACTATGATCAATTTTATCTCACAAAACTGTAGTTACAAATTTCTTGTCACTTAAAATATAGGTTAATACAAACACAGCACCACAAGGTTCCTCAGAAACTTCAAACCAGACTTCTCCCATAGACTCTAATACATTATCGCTATTTTATTTTGTCTTCATTATTTTCTTCCGTGTCGTCACCGGATCGTCATTCAATCCTCACCCGTGTTGAATTCGTCATTATGATGCAGTCCAAACGGTACTTTCCCTATTAATTTCTTGCCCCGCGTGTAGGTACTTTCCCTTATTAGAAATTGCTGCGTGCTAATTAGCTTTATTCAACTGCGATAACTCACACAGCTAACGAGAATAGTTTAAATTGCTGGTTGATATTGCTAACACTATTAATACCAGAAGTATTTTCCAGCAAAGATAATGTAGCAGGCCCTGCTGACCCTCTCCTGGTGATGCTCAAGGTCATCTAGTAAGTATTAGTCATTGTTGAAGCTGTCAGTAGATGATGCCACTGGTAAACTTGGACTAAAGAACTGGATATTACCTCCCACACCAAGCCTACACTATGCCAATGCTGACCAGTCATTCTTCTGGAACACATAATTTATATACATTTTCTTTATCATAAAGTTGCTATTTCAGATTTTGTATTTAAGCGTCATGCCTAGATTTATTCATTTTTGATTGTGACAATATAATATTATGACTAATGACAACATCAGGGGGATTCCAGAAGAGCCTGAAAAGTGCCTGTCAGAGTGAGGTGGAATCAGGACGGATGAATGTTTCATACATCAGTGTGCAGCCTAGCACATATAGCAAAATTAGATGCAGCAATATTAAGTATTAGTTCACATTATGAACTATATTTTTTTCTCCAGGTCTCCCAAGTTTTGTTTACAACCTAGCTAACTATTCTAAAACTACTAGTTTGGACATAACTTGTCAACTAAAATCTAAATCACTGATTACTCACATCTTAGCTACTAATCCAGAGCGCAGAAGAGGTGCTACAATCACTGAATCCTCTCATCAAGGTGCCTATGTGTGTCCATTCTTGGCAGGCATTTCAGGAATGCTTAGTTCCTCTGTTTTCGGCTTCACCTGGTTCTAAACAGCAGTACCGCCAGTCCCCTCCTAGTACGTCCTCTAGATGGACGACAAGAAACTTATTTCCTGGCCAAAGTGCAGAAACTAGCTACCACTTCCAAGAACGCCTTAGCTTGCACCCGGAGAAAGAAACACAATAAGTAGTGCTACCTGCTTTTTTGCCGCCCGGCAATAATTGACTTGAGTGCGCCTGCGCTAAGATTTTACGTAGCGATTACGTAGAAGGCATACCGCTAAAAGCTAAATAAACGTCATCTGAGTCATCAAATGGCGATCTCTGCCGCAAAAGCTGATAGTCAGCCAAAATTTTTTCGACAAAATATTTTATTTCAACACACACAAAAAATATATATGAAACTTCAATTATTACTCTATGTTCTGACAAGTCTAGAAGGTCCACGTATAAAAACAAAGAAATACGGGCCTAAACACTTTTTTGTTACATTTTTGGCCATAAATTTCGAAATTTTTGAATGAAATTAATTTGGTGCACCAATTTATTTAAACTTCACAGGCTATACTTCATATGTGCTAAGTGAGAAAGGTCCAAGTATAAAAAATTTTTTTTTTCTGGCCTAAACACATCAAATTTTGAAAATGATAAAATTCAGCCACTTCAAGGTGCCACCTATCACACATGTAACCACAAAACCACAAACTAATTTGATGAACCTATTAACATAGCCTTAGTATAGCTCCATACAAAAAATAAACTTTGTAGAGCTTTTAGTTTCCCTGCAGTGGAATAAAAACCATAACACAGTCAAAAATTCAAAAAGTTTGCTCTTTAAGCTGGAAGCACTGTATAAACTATTTTCATAAAGAATATTTTGGTAATCATCATCAGTCCTAAAACTTAAATAGTTTGGGTACAGCACAGTATTAAAAAACAAACTTTGAACTCAACCCATACCAATTTCATGCCTACATTGCTGACAGCTGTAACTCAACTCTGACATGCTAGTCTTCACTCCTCTCTACGTCTCCACCCTTTCAGTTATGACACGTCCCATCTTTATATAAACACGACCAGTACTATCTATCAACTGTAAAATGATTCGGTCAGCTTGCATTAGCTGAGCACACACGACATGACACCGCTGTAACCATAAGCAAGCAAACACTACATGCTACTTTCTATACTTGTAAAATTGCAACTAATATAATTTTACACACACACACACACACACACACACACACACACACACACACACACACACACACACACACACAAGTATAAAAGCTAATGAGAATGGTCAACTTTATAAAGCCACAGGGAATATTAGTCCTTCCTACACAGCAACATATTTATCTCTTTGACCAGCGCAAACTTCCCTTCTTTAGAATCAACTGTTCAATGGCAAAAATGATATGGTTCCCAGGCCATCGTCAGCCAAGACAAATACAGACCAAGCTAGCTTGTGATTCTACGTGTGCATCTTTAAGATGACCAGACCCTGACTTAAATTACATAGGGCTGAAGTTGCAAGCACCCATAAAAATGCCTCTATTTCACTTCACACATCCTTTTAGCTACATCACGTAATCACTGCAACACACAATCTCAGCCGCTCACTAGTATACACTTGCTTGTTGCAGCTGTTGGAGCCCTGGCCAGCAGTGCTGTGTGTGCGTGCATCCGTGTGAGAATTGGGACATGTTTTGACCTGCTCAGTATACGTGTGAAACACTGTTTCAATAATGCTGGAATTCGCCCGTCTGGCACCACACCACTTGCAAGCTAGCTGACAGAAGACTTTGTTCCCATTACAACATACAAAAAAGAAAAAAAGAAAAAAAAATATCCAGCTACTGCAGAATACACCGAAGCACCATAGGTGCAAACCCTCAGCTACTAAAAACTAGCTAGCTATTACCTAATCAGGTATCTATATACCTCATGTAATAAAAATCGTAGATGCAAACACTGTCAGCAGTCTTCATAAACATGCAAGGAAGGGACACTCCAACTAGATTCACCGCAAAACTCTAAATCCAGCACCCTGTAAACTAATCAGCGTAAAGCAAACTCTTTCACTTTCCTTCTGAAGGTGTACACAGTATAGCCATGAACGGACCTGACCGGCGCGCACTAACCAAATCTAACGCACTGTGCGCACTTCCCTTTCTCGCACTATTCAGGCTCTAGCTATAACTTGTAACTTAGCCTACCACGGGCAGCAAAAATTATTTGCTCACACGACTAAATAAATGAATTAATTGGTTTAATTTACACTCAGCACCCATAATGGCGGAATAGGTCCAGACAATTTGTGAAGATTTTGTACAACTTGGACATTATTTTACTTCTAGATGAACGCACACATTTTACAGAAAGAAGGAAGCTAATACCATTATCAAGTGCTAGCAGAGTTCAGGTCATAGACACTATAAAGTGTCACTTCACACCAACAGTTGTTTCGTGCAATAGAAGGACACTTCAACTTCCAGGACACTTCCATTTACGAGGAATAAGTAAATAAATAAATAAATAAATTAAAAAAACTGATTCAATTCACCCCCACTAGTGACATTTCCTCGACTAGAGATAAATTGGAACCACCTGCCATGCTGAGAAAACATGACAACCACTACACAACATCCTGGCTAGGTCCACCATCTTTGGATTATATCTTAACTAAAGTTGACTGATAGACAGTACTAGTATCGCTACCAATTAGATATCAATGACAGGAACAGTATCCGCAGACTAGTAAGTATTCTATCTAGTTAACAACTTCTCCTTTGATGGCACAAAGTATGTGCACCAGTGAATAGAATTTTGTTTTATAAAAATAGACTAAGAATTACCTAAAGAGTATGGAAACAAAAAAATCTCAGAAGGCATCGCATCGCGCTAAATTAGAACATCCCTGAATAGAGTGCTTGTTCCTGCATCTTTTAGGAAACCCAACTCAACCACTGGCTTGATATTATTCATTGCTACCGTACCAAGTCACAACATTTGTCAAGATATCAACTAACCCTTACGTATTCACAGTTCAGTTTTCTAATGGTTACTAATCAACAATGTAAATTCCCTCCTTCCAAATAAAAACAACACTAGTTTGCATTATGACTGAAATAGTAACTAATCATGTTTCCTGTATATCCAATAACTCTAACAGCAGACAAAGAAGCTATTGTTGGATCTATGGTACAGTTAGTTATTTGTGAAATACATATTACATGCTGAACCAGTATGAAGCTAGCTCCACCCACCCTGCCAGCCCCACCCACCATGTGGTGCCAGCTCCATACTAACCTGTATATCAGGGTCCCTGTGTAATGGGACAAACATGGCTGGCCTTGTCATGTCCTTCACCACATCTACTCTTTCATCTAGAAAGAAAATCATCACACACACACACAATCAGCCAGCCAATAGAATGTCCCACGCCATCCCTGCTCTAGACTAAAGGGACAGCAACAGTTAGTTAAAAAGGCCAAGAACATGCGAATTAGCAATAAATCCCCATTCATTCACTAATGTAAACTCCAGACTGAAACTACAGACAAAATATCCTTAAGAAGTTCCAGACCTAATCATCCCATATCCACATATATCCTCAATAATCTCTAAAGTTGATGAGCACATGACAGCCGGGCCACTAATGCATCCAATGACTAATACTCTCATTGCAGTATGGAAATAATTACCTGTCTTGATGCATACAAATACATACAATTATAAATAAATGACAAAAAGGTGGGCGTGACAAGCAACCAACGAACCTCTCATCCTGGCTGAAGGCAGTGATACTTCCTGCTTCCCATCTATTAACTGACCCTTTGCCGGTTCTATGAAAACAAACAATTCATTATCACATTAGCATTACAACTGTTGACAGGCTCATGTAAGGTGCCTGTGCAACAGGAAGAGACAAACTCATGTGGGGTTAATGTCTGTGCATGGGGTTAATGCCTGCACTACTCATGAAATAGGACAGACACTGAAAGGTATCCAAGAAGCAACAAGATAACCTATTCTACACAGCAAAGACCAGCTCCAACAAGACCGATATAAGGAGGGGATAAATTAATTATGATTACTGCCCCTTATCATGTAGACATAATCAGAGAGTAAGGAAAGTAAAAGTCCCCACACTGTGTACTAGTAAAGTATCACTATACAGCCAATCTGTATCAGCTTAACAAAGCACCATGCCAGCCATAGCGCACACACACACACTAAAATAGCAAGCTAAGATGGGGTTGAGCCAAACTCAAGTTGGAAGGCATGTGTGAAAAGTGGCCTTCAAGAATATGAATCAGATATCTGTGGTAAGCAGGCAAGACGCTCAGAAACGCACACATAATTTAGTCATAAGCAAAGTATTTAAAATGTAGAACATTTATATTTTCATCCACACTCTCAACTTAAACCTTAAAAGCCAAAGAGAGAGCTTACTAAGACCTGCGAATGGATATATATATATATAAGAGTTGCCATAAGTCAACATGATTGAAGAAACCAAAACATTACCTCAGCAGCACAGTTAAAGAATATTGTCTCAAATGCTCAATCATGATAAGGTTGCCTTATAAACCAGCTGGCCTATGTTGAAACAATTTTTTTTTTTAATACTAATGATCGAGTGCATCTTTACCACTTGTAGCAATAGTCTAGGATCTATCAACCTCAGCCTATCAAAGATGATTCATCCCAGGCTGCTCAAATGAACTGCCTGCTTCAACATCTCTTTCCTGTTTGATGGCCACAGAAGAGGAAGCTCCACACAACTGAAGAAGTACACGAACTTGCAATTTTGACAGAGACTCCAGGACAGGCAAGGAACCTTCCTTATCTTGTGGTTTCCAGACAGGTCTTAGGCATCATAAAACTAAAGAGCTCACAAAAGAAAGGCAATGCAAGAACAAGCAAGCTACAGAGAAATAGAAAGAAAAACAGGCAGCAAATATATTACAGCAAATGGTGACTGGCTTTCAGTGCCCGCGGTTTCCCCCCCCCCTCCTCAAAATACATTCTACGTCCCTAGAGGGTCATTTTGAGATGCCTTAAGTAAATATTGGGGGGGGGGGGGGGGGGGGATTTACGGTTTCAACCATTCATACATAGTCAAACAGTTTTGGGGGAGAAACAGAGATGTTCCATGCAACAAATAATATAAAAAGTAAGCTTATATGGGAAATGAAACTTTGAGAAATTGTAAATTAATAATGTATGAAACCCTACCCACTAGCCTGGTTAATTACATTTATTATGTTGCCATGGTGGTACGGAACATTAACAGTGATACTTTACACTAATTTAAGCACCACAATACACACCTATTTATGCCACAAAAAAAAAAAAAAAAAAGCCAAATTTCTGGACTGAGCTACTTCTGGCACTGACAAACTCATAGATGGTTTGCATGTGTGTGCTATTTACCTCAGATGTGGCCAGAAATTTAAAAAAAAATAAATTTTTTTAATTGCTTTCTGAACTCCAAAGGGTGGGTGGGGGTCCATTTTGTGGCTATGGAATTACGCTAACTAAAAAGTAGTCAAACCACACCCACTTAAGTTTAATCACACTGGTGTTTGCAAATCAACCACATGCTAGACTGCACCAGCATCTTGAAATGAGATTTAGAAAGATAAACAACAACAACAAAAAAACGAACACACTCATTCTATTATATCCAAAACAAAACTATTTTAGGTTCCTCCCCTCCAATTAAATATTGATTGGTTCACCATTCAATCTACTTTAGTGACACATTGCTTCTTTTCCAACACAGGCAAGCATTACTAAGGTTTGGGTAAAAGTGTACAGATAAAGAGAGAATGAATATGCATATATAATAATATAAATATATACACAAAGGAAGACATGAATGTGGAAGTGCCAGCTAGCTTCTCATGAGAGATGCCAGGAAATGTTTACTAGTTACACAAACATAACTTACAACAGTGACCAAGTGGCCACGTAGTTGAAGTGTGTGCGTTCCCGCCACTCCCCGCCCCGCCCCCTTTAATATACACTCTCTTCAGCAATCCCCAAGCCTGTGAATAGTGATGTTCCTCGTCTCCTGATATTCAGCCAATGTACTACTTGGATATAGTCAAAGTTTCTTGAGCTTGCTTGTGCACTCTCAAGTACCTAAGGGGAGAGTCAAGCCCCTCCCTAGCAATTCCTTACATTTCAACCAGGGTATCAATTACATTTTTCTTCTTCTTTTTTTTTTCTTCAAGAAATGGATGAAAATTGGGGAAAAAAGTCTCCATGAAGGTCATTATGTTTATTCAGAAGGGGAAGAAAATGCTTCCTAATAACCTCTGATTGCACTGAGTATAAAATAAAGTTAAAGTATCACACACAAGTGAGCGATTATACTTGCTTTATCCAGCAACCATCTCTGCACCTATACGTTGTCAAACTTGGCCAATGGTTACTGGATGGACTATTGTGTAACCCAATCAATATCAATCAATATCAATCAATATCAATCAATATCAATCCACTAGTAACCAAATTAAAAACAAGGAGAGAGAGGTAGTGTTTACTTCCTCAACTACACAATTATGGTTGTAATGAGGAGGAAACCAAAATAGGTAATAATTGATTATCCTGTCCCAGCACACCTGGAACACTCCCGATAGATACGCTATAGCCAGTATACCAATGACAATAACAAGGTAGTAAATGACTGACTGGGAAACAATTCAACCATCGAAGGATTGTTCTTCTCTAAAACTTCTCCTGCCACTAAACTGTCAAATGTCAGATAAATAGCTAATCTTGTTTTTAAAGGTCGGACAGGGTGAGGGGGAATAGCAGGTGTGATAACTCCCTCTCCTGTAGAAGCCACACTTAGATATTAGCTCAACTATACATTAAATCAGTCTACTACAACATATCGGGTTTGGTAAGATCTTATTGTGCAAAACAACACCAATGATGCCACATTCCTTCTACTGTGATCTTGGGGAGCCTTCGTTACTAGAGGGTAACATCTCGTTACATTTGCTTTTGTTTTGACAACACTGCTACTAAAGGCAATAATAATCTATTGCCACGAACATGCTGAAATATTATACACAATTCAGAACATAAAAGTACCTGAAGGTGGTATTTTGACTTTTCCATCAGTAGTCGTTGCCATTGGATTTTCATAGACCTTGTCCTGTATTTCTGCTGCCAAGTGGTCCTCTGAAATTCCCTCTTCCCCCTCGCTGCATGAACTGCATCCACTGCTTCCCTCGGTAGCCACTTCCGCAGCCAATCTCGGCTTGCACATCACTTTTTCTGCTTTCAACAATCTCCTCTTTCGCTTTCGATTCTTTGATCTCCACGCCGTCCCAGCCAAACTGCCAGGATGCATGCTAACGCTGGGTCCAGTGTCGGCTGCCCTGTTAGCCTGGTGCCCGTCATTATTGTAATCCTGCATATGAAAGTCATTCAGTATGTCTCCCTGATTCCTCTGTGCCTTCCCAATCTGTGCAGACGACTGCAGCAGCGACAGTTGCTCATCCGGTAGAGCACACAACTTCAAGTTCTCCAAAGTGACGGCATGCTGCATAAAAATTTGTGCTAACACCTATGTGTTGACTAAGCAGTTACATAAATTGGATTAATACTAAGATGACACCAATTAATATTCTATGACTCCACTATGCAAAGAATCTATGGAATGTGTTTACACAAAATGGTTGGCTCCTTTTAAGTATTATGTAGGAATTTATAACTCCATCCACGTGTTGCTTCATTTAGTTTTATTGACTCCATTAGTCATTATTTATACTGCTACAGTGGAACTTCAAAAAAATAAAGCTAATATTACTAGAAGATCGGTCCTTTTGCTAAACTGAGCAGTCCACGTGTGAGTGCGCATTAAAAGACACTCACCTGGGCTTTTTTCCGCTTGACTTCCAACACTTTCATAAGTCTCTTTCTTTCCTTACTGCTCATTTTCTTTTTCTGGGTAGTCCCGTGGTCTTCCTTGTCCACAGAAACCCTTTTACCGGGCAAAACTTCAAAGTTTGTGTCCACAACATCTTTTTTCCTTCGGGTAGAACTCGTTTCTTTACTTTTGGACGGTATAGAGATTTGTTGCCTAGCCCGCCAATTAAACCCTTTCTTTCTGGCCATAACGTCTAGTGTTCTTTCCTCGCGTTCTAGTCCATTCTCCTCTCCTCGCAACTAGATCCGAGCCACGCGGCACCGCGGCAGGGTGAGCTCGAGACCACCACCGCCTCTACTATGTGGGTGGGGTGAATGACGTAGGATAATTGAAATCTGTTTTAGCTCACCTTTTTTGTTCTTGGCTAGGCTACACACAGGGTAAATACCATACTGAGTCTATGGTCGATGCAGTAGTGTAGCTGTAGTCTGGCTGTCCTTCATAGCGACCGGGGTCCTGTATACTGTTGCAACTCCGAGTCTCATCGGCTATTATGGTAAGGACGCTGATGTCGTCCGAAAACTCTTCAGCTGGAGATCCCAATGCCTTCTGCAAAGCCAAGGAGAAGGTTAGTGTCCAGCAAAGCCTCATCAACTCCAATGCTCGCAATTTGAAGCGGCTAAAGGAGTCTACTACGAGGCTTAGCAGTAATTCGCCTAACCTCAACGGTTTGACTCTGTCCAGTGCAAGCGATGGTGAAGCACCGTCTGCTATAGATGACGACATTAAGCTGCAAGAGGTACATACAGTAGTAAATAGTAGTTGTGTGACAGTGTCTGCTGCAGCAATTAATTACATGCACAAAGCCTCTTGTGTGTGTTTACTCATGAATTTAGAATATGTTTATGTGTTTATGTGGATGTGCTTTTGGATAGTGTTTTCAACCCCTTTCACACCTGGCCTCCCAATTTGTTGTACTCAATGCTAATTTACAAGTTTCATAGCTGAAAGGGTCAAACGCTAATAAGTGTGAATAGCTGTTAGGTAATTATCAATAACCCTTCTATGGGGGCATTAATTGGGTGTCAATCCATCTTACTTTTATGTTTGCTTGACAGAAAAAGCTCATGAAAGGCTTTTCCAACCAGCTCATTGAGAAACATCGATTCATGAAGCAGCTGGAAGAGTCTTCCTACTCTAGGGAAGACACTGAGAAGATGAAACATGAATTTGACAGTCTCATTAACTTTGAGCAGTTTTTGAATGTCGCAGGCTTGGAACCATCGCCGGTCCAGGTAAGTGATGTTACCTAAGAAATTGGAGCCATTTTTTTATGCACTCCCTTGCACAAGTATTAGTGGGAATTAATTAATGTTACTATGGTCAGTTTGAAAACCACAATAAGATTGAGGTTGCCAAAACAAACAAATTAAATATAGCACACTAGCTCTGTAATGGTACCGTGTAGGTACTTACTGGTTATGTTTTCATACTCGTGCAACCCATGAGTGTGGGTACATGTGTGTTCATACTTGGCTGCTTCTCAGCCCTTACTTATTCTTTAGCCTTTTATTTATTTAACGTAATGTTTTACGTACAGAGTTTCTTGGAGGATGATGCACTAACTTTAGACGCTGTGTTCCTAATGCAGTCTTCTGACCTAGACGAGCTGGCCTTGAAATTCGGCTTAAGCGATCTGGAGCGTAAACTGCTGTACCGAGCACTGGACCACCTCTCCACATTCTATGGTGAGTTACAGTGGCAAGAACTTCGAATACTGTTAATGGTCACACATTTCACGCCTACTGATTTAAATTCTGAGCCATGCCAGCACTGGGAGAGCTTCTTCTCTTTTTACAGCATTGTCAATTTTCCTTGTAAGTGTGACAATGGCCTGAGGCACTTGCACTTCCATAAGTTCATCCCCCAACTTGGGCTGCAAAATGATGCCGTTTCCTGTTCCTAGACTTCAAATGTGTTTGCTTAATTGGATATCAAAAGTGCATGCCCTTTGACTGGCTTTGATATCATAGGTGGTGGTGGGGGAAGCATGCAAAGTTCAAAGGCCGCTCAATTAGATATTTAGGAGCGATCTATTATGGAGGAGTGTGCCCGGGAGGTTGCCTTTGTCTCGGCCAATTGTGATGGTACGAATCTAATCAACACTTTGCACAGTCATTACTGTTGAACAAGATTCACCAACTAGTGGTTGCAAAAACTTGCCTAGCTACTATTTAATAAGGGCTTTTTAAACAATTCATGGGAAATAATGAGATAATCAATAGAAAGTTTACTATAGACAAAGCAGCAGGTAAATGAATTGTATCCAAGTTTCACACGGACTGAACCCTTTTAGGAATTCTGTAGTTTCTCATCTCTACATCTTGAAGGTCTTGTGTAACCCTTAGCAACGCTCTGTAGTCAAAATGTATTCGCCTTTTAATACCACAGTGAAGTCGAATTTTCACCTTTTAACGGCATACTGAAGAAAAGTAGTGTCATCTCTTAGCAGCTCTCCAGAATACTTGTAAGCCGCTACGATGGATTGCATTCGGCATTTGCAAAGTAAACAGCTCTGCATGATTTGAAAGTCTAAAATCAGGGTTGTCAATTTCATTATTCCATTACTTTTAATATGCCACAAGTATTTCCAGCTGTCCATATTCTATAAAATACATATATAATACAGGTATAATATATACTCATAATTAGCTAGAATGTGCACACTTCTGATAGTGTCTCTCTTTGCTTCACCAATTATTGCTCTTATTATGTTATTGTTATTATTATTATTATTATTACTGTTTGTTGTTGATTATTAATAAAGTTATTATTGGGTTTGCTCCTTCCTCCATTAAGAGTATTCTGCCTCAAGCTGTAGGCCACCACCACCAGCTGCACAACATTTTACATCTGTTTTTATCAATAAAATTGGGGAGGAGTTTGCATGCTTGGAATTACTTATCAGTGCCCTGCTAACTAGGAGTCAAGTGGGATGCCATATGGGTTATAATTTTACTTCAAAACTATATTCCAACTGGTTCATTTTAGTATTCCAGTAAAGGGTGGTAAATTTCCTGATTAAAATATTTCCTTGCTGCTCTAACTCAGTATATTATTTATTATGGTTTGTTTCTGCACATTGGCTATAATACTTAGAGCTAAGATTTTAAAAAAACAAAAAAACTTCCACTTTCTCTGTTTTGCTGTAAGTGATGGGTATTGTTTTTTTCTCAGGGCAGCATATTGATAACTATAGGAGAGACATAAGAGACAGCATGGTAATGGCCAGAGGTGGGATGAGATCAATGGTTGACATAGTGATGATGGCTCATGTGTTGACTGGCTGTAGTAGGGTTTGTTTTGTGAGGTTCAGGTTTTCTCTGGTGCTACAATGCCAGGTAGTGGTTCTTAGCAGTGATTGTCAATCCTATCTCCATCTTTATGGAATTCATGGCTGTAATCTCATCTGCTGTAAAAGGGAGTTTAAATGGCGATAACACAAGATGTTTTGTCGGGACTGTCACACATTAAAGTGCCCATGAATATAGGACTGTGGGAATTGTGTGTGTGTGTGTGTGTGTCTGTGTGTGTGAAGGTTTAATTTTTTGCATGATATTTACTAAGTGTTGTATATTTTGGCATCCACAATAACTTTCCTATGCTGCCAGACACCTAGCAAGGGTTTAAATGGTGCTGACCAGAGCATATTTCACTCGTTTCTTTTTTGTTCATCTGATTGTTCGTTTGAAAGGTTCATTAAACACAGCGTCCTTATTAGCATGCTCCTTGGCAGCGAATGTGCTTCCAGCTGCTACAACGAAGGGCAGGTTTAAACATTGGGAAATTTGTGCTTTGGCAGTTGCATGACTCAGCTGTAGTGCTGAGGGTATTATGGTAAACATGTGTTCACTTTGGAAGGCTTGCAAGTCAGGAGGTGTCCCTGGCAACCTGATTCAGTATCTAGAATTCAACAGTTAATTTGCCTGGGGGAGCTCTTGGGAATCCATTAGGGATGGACATGTGTTTTGCAATGTAAGGTCAGTAAAGGTCAGATTCAGTGAGTTTTACAGAATAAATTAGTGGACTTTCACAAGTACCCAGACTTTGATCAGTCTGTTGTTCCAATTGACCACCTGCAACTCATTACTGGTTGACATTCAGTTTTTTCCAGTCTTCCCTGGAGTATGGAGTTCTGTCTGTGTTCAAATTTACCTTTGTCCAATTGACCGTTCAGCTTGAATTGTAATTTGTGTCTGGAATGTCTGAATTACTTCTGGGCTGTTGTAAGAGCGTCAGACTACTAGGACAGAGGATGTCACCTCACTTGTAAGACTGCATGTAGGTAGCCATTGTTTTGAGTTTTTCTTTTATTTGAAGTTTTAGGTTTTAGTGAGAGAAGAACTTGACGTTTATTTCAGAGTCATGAATACCTGTTGTGAAGTAGGGTATATGAATTTCTTGTACATGCATGAATAATTGGCCATTAGGCACTTTTCCTCTTCACGTTGTTTATGCAAGCCAGCATGAATAAGCGTGAGTTTAGCTTGTCATTTAACAACACCTGGTGGAGTGGCTTTGTAGTTATAGTGAGCATCCCCTTCACTTAATAGCGCTACCAGTTATTAATCTATATGGTAACTCCTCCCCCTTTCTTTTTCGTCCTATGACAGGATATTATGAGTATGTCTTAGTGGACTAAACATTAGTTACATGTATACCTGAAGACTTGGCTGCTATGCGGTACTTTCTTTACTAACTATACTTCTCTTTGTGTTTGATTATTATTAGTTATCAGCATCTCTGTCCCAATACATTCTTAGAAAAGTAGTGTACCTGTTACTCACACTCAATGAACTACCAAAACATATTCCAATTACTCATGATTTACAAGTTAAATCACCGGAAATGTTCAAAGTATGCATGTAATGGTGGAAAGTGTATTAGACCATGTCGTCATGTTGCCGAGAGTAACAGTGTGCTGTAGTTCTCATTCAGTTTCACTCTGCATTTAAAAAAAATTTTTTTCACTCTCCTTCAGCTTATGGAAAATATCAAGTTATCCCGTGAAATATTGTGTTTCTACACTCACATGATAGGTAAGTTAGGTATGCATTATACACAAGCTGCTCCTCCCCCCCTCTTTCCCCCCGACATCCAAGATGCTGGCTGTGCAGTATTTAGAACCCATTTGCTGAACCCATTAACAAGGGGTGAGATAGTGCTGCGGGTGCCAATTGAATCTGCCCAAATATGAATGCGTTCACACTGGCCCGGCCGCCAGTTGTGAAGGGCTGGTTACCAGGTTTGTTCTGCATATTCAAGTGGAAGTCGTAGTAATAAAAGGTGTGATGTGTACAAATTAATGTTTGTGTGTGGCTTTTGTCATCCCAGCTTCAATTGGAGATGTTGTAAATCTTTCCAATTAAGCCATTAATTTCAGATTGCTCAGAGGGCCAAGCTCCCATGATGATTTCTATAGTAATATGTTCAAACACACATTGGTTAGGTGTAATTCCTCGTCTTGAAGATAGGATGCTCATCTCTTTGTTCTCAGGGAACATGGCGGACTTTGTTTACTTTTAAATCCATAGAAATAGCAGTAGTGAGTCTCCGTGGCTACTTCGGTGGTCAAACTGTTACGGTGAGCTAATCCAGACATTTGAGAGTCATCGCTGGCTGGCCTTTGTTTAGACTCAGAAGTGACCACAGCTGTTTGGAGCCATTACTGAGACGCACACTTGTGGGTATTAGAGCTAGTGTTGTGAAACCTCGAGCCCCAGTCTTGGATTTAAGAGTATTTATGACCTTCATCAAGTGCTTGACCTGGCAATATTTAGACCACCCCCACCCCCTCATCTCTTGACCCCCCCCTCTCCCTTTGAACAATGTCTCCTGTGTTAGCTGAGTATTACATGATCTATCTTTTAGCAAGCTTCAGGGATCTTGAGTAACAGAGCGAAGTGATGGTTGAGATGTCAGGGAGTGATAAGGTTGGTGTCATATTTAGTATTTTGGCCAGGTTTCTAGCACCAAGTCTTGCCTTGAGGATTTGAATATTGGAATGTGGTTTGCACCTGCATTGTTTGTGGCTGTCTTGGAAGATTCTGTGGTAAGTCCTCCATTGAGTGAGGTTGGCCGTGTTTTGAATTAGTTATTTGAACACTCGAACGGAAAAAAAAGTTGTTTGTTGCTGGCTAGAGTACTGAGATGTTGTGTGCAAGATGTGTCTGTCCATAGGAGCATGGAAAAGTAGGCAGCAGTAGTGAACTGTGAGTTGATTTTGTGCAATGGTGAACTGTCAGTTGACTTTGTATGCTTACGTCAGTTTACTCTTGCTGCCCTTATAGGAACTGGTGGGGATGGGTGTGTGTGTGTGTGTGTGTGTGTGTAGGCAGTTTGCCTCAATTGAGAATGAATGTGATTTGGTTGATCATTAATATTATTATTATTATTATTAGTGTTGTTGTTGTTGTTGATCCCATTTATTACTACATTGTAATATCTGTTTTCCTCCCTTATTCTGCCTGTGAGGTTGGTTAGTCTAGCCAGTAAAAAAAAATCTTCAGTTGCAGCTATAACTGACAGAACGTTAGTGCATTTATGTGGAGACAGAGCAGGTGGCAAGCAGGGGCACGCACTTAGGTTGGTGGGTGGGCTGCTATGATACAGGCATAGTGTGTTTAAGGATTTTGAGTAGGGTGGCAGCTCAAGCTTGGCATCTATTCACTGCTAGTCCAGTCACACTGGCATTTGATATCATAAAGACTTAAAGAGCTGGGTGGCAGCCACTACTGTTGGCAAAGCTAATCATCACACATGGCTAGTGTCCTGTGTCACGCTCGAGTAGGGAAGTGGCTATTTATAGTTCCAGTTTCTAATTTTGGATTACCAGGAAACATTTCCACGTTGGAGGAAGATATGAATGTATCTCGTTACAGTGGGGGGAGGACTTTTGAAGTTCTTTTTTAAGCTTTGTGTGCAAATTTCCAGCAGTTGTTTGGCTAACTAAAGACTATCAAATCGACCAAGAAAGATATCTTTAGCTAACTTTTATTATATAAAAGTGAGGTAATTTATTATATTTATGATACATGGTCTATCTCAGTTGCCTAATAAGAAAAATAAATTTTTGCTTGAGAAGCTTACCTTCTTGTTTATACTCCCTCTTTGTCTGCCTCCTAATTCATCTCCACACACGAGCTGCCAAGTGTAATGGTGTGGGCCATATTATATTGCTTGTCTTATCAAGGGAGTATAATCAATTAAATAAAGTGTTTGTGCTATAGCACCATGTGTAAGAAGTTTTGGGAATGATGTGTAGAGGTGATAATGGATAGATTGTCTACTTCAACAGTAAGCAGTGGTATAGAGGATGATGTGATGTCTTCCTGACAACTTGTCTTGTCAGGGACCTCAAGGTGTAAACTACACAAGAATGAGAATTGAGGAGTTGGACTGACCAGTGGTTTGTTTGTTTGGCTGTTGCTATGAGTAAGAGCTTTCTGTAATTACAGCATCTGGGGGATTATATGTCCCATTTTTTAGGTGATTATTTGTGGGGTCAAGTTGCCCACAAAGATGTGTGGGATTAGAAGCAGCTGTGTTAGGTACAGATAGTTCAATTCCTTGACAAGCTAATAGGGACTGATGATACAATGAAAGGGAGGAGGGCGGTTGAAGTGGGAGGAGAGAAACTGGCAGTACCATTACTAGAAGTTCAGCAGGCGTGAAATACCTCCAGGTGTCTCTCTCGCTCTCTGAATTGAAGTGTGAAGCATTTGGCAGACTTCCTGGCGGGAAGTGTCAGTTTACCTCCATGTGAATCAGGCATATCCACAGTAAAGTTAGCTCCTTCTCCTCCACTTGTGCATGTGAAGGTACCTCAACTGACAGACCCGCCCCCGGGGCAAGTTGCCGTGACGGCGGGAAAGTGTCGCCCACTCACTCTGTCTGGTAATGTACTGCTTCAGTTCCAGTACTACGTCTGCCATCGTTGCTTCACTTCCTGATGATAGTATCCCTTGCATCTTCCCACTGCTGGAATGTATCCAAAAATGAAGCCTTTCCTAGTAATGAGTCTGGCCTGAGAAACAGACTGTTGTGTTTGTGTGTGTGTTTGATGTGATTGTATGCTTGCACCACAAACTAGTACTTCTGGTTGGTTCATATGGCTGACCTTTATTCCATTATTGTGTAGGAATATGGATGTGATTGTATATCGTGGATGAAAGCACGCACACAAGCACACAAACTAAATGAATATACAAAAGCATAGTTTTTTTATGGGATATCATATTTGCTGATGTGTTGTATTGTATTTATGTTGTTGTATTTATTGTTTATATGTACAATTATTTGTATTTGTTGATTTGTTGTTGTATTTATGATTATTTGTTGTTGTTATGACAGAGGCATGGGACAGAGGTGAGAAGTTGTCAGTGACCAACCTCACTCGTCTTCGCTGCACATCTACCAGTCGTCTCAACTCCATCTCTAACTTGACGGGTTGTGAAGCATCCTCCTCCGTAGACGTCAGACTTGACGCTGGCTTGTACGCCACCCGTCACTCACCACTCCCGCTCCACCTACCGTCCACCTCCACTGCAACTTCTTCTCCCACCCCTGCCACCCCAAGCTCAACTCAGTCCCTCCTTTCCCCTTCTTCGCCATTTTCTGCTGGCCTGGTCACTTCCACTCCGCTGAGTGACAGTTATGCCGCCGCAGCTGCCACGCCTCCCACGAGCACATCTTATTCTGTACCCATTTTCACTCCGCCCCCGTTATCGCCAGGCCCCACCCCACCCCCAGCGGCTGTCCCGCTGGTTGGACAGCAAGCACTGATCCGCAGTCATAGTAGTAGTAGTAGTATCCTCCTGGGGGAAACCCCTCACTCTCGCGGACTGGCCCGCAGCCACCACTCCGTATCTTGTCTGAACAACGGCGGCAGGGCCGGTGGAAGCCACACTCCAGTGGGTGTGCCAGCTATATCGTCACCGGTGCAGCCCGCCCAGAGGCAGGACAGTTCTCCATCTGTGCCTTCAAGGGAACATCCCAAGAAGAGCAGTCTCAGGAGGAGAAAACCTCTCACCCACAAGAGATCCCTCTCCAACCCTCTGGCCAACATTATACTCAACCACAGTAACGAGACTCGCACGGGAGATGTTGACGAGGGATTGGCAGAGATACCGCAACCCATAGCCTCTCCAAACCACGCCCACAGTTCTGCCGTGCATTCATCAGTGCTGTCTCACCACTACCGTTCCCCGAGTCCTCCATTCAGAGCCGGTAGCCACCCGGCCATCCACACCAACAATGTCAACGGGTCTCCCCAGCCACACCCCCGGTCTTCTTCCTCCGCCTACCAGCACCCGCAGATGAAGCGAGTGGCTGCGATGACACCGGGTTTTTCCCAGAGCGTCTCCAGCGAGTTAGGATCCGGAGGCGGAGTCAGCGGCAGCAACCCGGAAATGTCTTCATCCGTCCTCATGCGGCAGAACACCTGGCAATCTCCCGGCACCTGTCAATCTGTCAGTAGTCATAACGACAGCGGCTTACTGATGAACGCCCACGAGGACACCTTGGTGACTCCTCGATGCAACTCCCTGATAGGCATGAGCAGACCGCGGTCCACCACCGCAGCCACGGGTGCCGCCCACGACTCGTTGCTGGCCGACCTGACCTCCTCATCTATGGTGGATCTGCCGGTGGGAAGTTACAGTGCCAGCACTGAGCACCTCAGTCAGGGCGACGAGGAATGCAACCTCCCCAGCTCTTCAGGAAAGTCTCGCTCAGTGCCACGCCTCACCTTAATGGCTGTCAATGGAGAAGGAGAGAGAGGTAAGAGCTATGGAGATGATGTTCACAGACATTGTAATTCAGAGGGTTAAAAATTTTAATAGCAATAGTCAAAATTATTGTATAAGAAATCCATTTTTACTCTTTTAGAAGAGTTCAGTTTTTTAATTGAAAATGTAAGAAATGAATTGGATAAGGCAGAATGTTGTTACTATATTTTTTTGTTGGTTAGTATATAGTATAATGTGTGAGAATAGAAGCAGCTGACATACGTACGTAGCTTAGAGTAATCAGCTATTAATACCATGAAGTCTCACCTCGGTAGTTAATTTAACTCCAACACACACACACACCATTATCGGGGTCCCCAACTATGCGATTAAACATGTCTTCCTTAAAAAACCATTCCTGCCTCTTCTAATAGAGTTTCCAGCTCATCAGAGCATTTAGTATGGACGGTTCGTTGTAAATTACTTAGAAACTGCATTCCAAGTTTCATTGTGTTGATTTCTATAAAGCTATGGCAATCCCCCCCACCTTTCGTTTCAGTCACAGGCTGGAGACAGGTGCAGTGAAGGAGCAGTGGTAGTGTTTTTGTGGTTGAGTGCATCTCACTGACAGTGCTTCTGTTGATTCAAGCAGTAACGGTCAGTGAGGTGCAACGAGACGGCATGTGTATGTGTGTGTGTGTGTGTGTACGGGTGGGAGGATGGAGCTACGCAGGAGTAGCGAGTCAGTCCAGTTGAAATACATAGTGCTAGAAATGTATCTCAATATCATTTGGCAGTTTAATATATAATAATAATAATAATAATAATAATAATAATAATAAAGGAACACTGTCAACACTCATGTGATCTCGTGATACTTTTTAAATCGATTACCAGTTGCTAGGATATATGTTAGGGTCTAGGGGAGATATCAATTTCATATTTACCACCTGGCAGTCTAGTCTGCATGCATGATATCTGTTATCAACTTCTCAACAATCTGTCACAGTTCTTGAAAACACACAGTCAGCTGCTACACTTACCATTCCAATAAGCCAATATCCTGAACTTGGTTCCAAACTGCTGAACTTGGTTCCAAATCTACTGAGTATATTATTTGAGATCTACATACTCCTCAATTGTGAAGACCTTTTGTCATATAATGGCTTGTGTGTGTGTGTGTGTGTGTGTGTGGTGGGGGGGGGTGATAAAAATAGCAGCTAGAACAAGTGGTCTCCTTGTAAATTTACCACTCCTGAGAATTGATGTCTGCCCAGAGGCAACCAATAAGCAAACCACAAACACTTCAGCACAAATCAAGTTGAATAGTTGCAAATGATAAAAGAGAAATGTAGCATTTGCTTCTGTGATTTTCTCAATGAGAAAAGGGAGTGCTCTAGTTATACTTGTGCCACTGGAGTTTGAAGAAGCTTTATGATTTGTAGTCCGCCTAATTTATACTTACATTTCATGTAAGAGAGGATTTAACTTTATCTGTGTTTGTGTGTTAGACTATCCTCCATCAGCGAGCACGCCCACCTCCCCCAGTACTCCAGGAAGTTCTGGTGGTCCAGCAGTTCTCATGAGACACAGGATCACTCACCGGTGAGTCTCTCTCTCTTTCTTTCCTACACACAATCAAACACATGCATGTACAAATTGATTAGAAGCATGTATGCATGCACACACAGCTAATCGAATTATGCCACTACAGAGCGTGTGTTGCTATGCTGCTGTTGGGTATTAATGACAGGGGATGGAGAATGAGTAACAGGAGTACACTCTCAGTGCCTGTGTTTTGTGCAACTTGCCATTCTGGTTCATTATGAAGTATATTGTTCTTTTATTGTTACTTTGTGGTAGCCAGTGTAATTTTTTTTGTGTGTGTGAATATGTATCCAATTGCATCTCACTTCCTCTATGGCCTTTTTGTAGCCATGACAACCTCGAGGTTTTTTTTTTTTCGTGTGTGGTGTTGGTGTATAGTGTTGGTAAGCAATGGTTGGCCATGTTTGGGTGGATACCTCACCGCAACCATCAGTCCCCCTATTTCATTATAGACCAGACTGTGCTATGACTTAACTGCTGATTAGGTCACCATTTTCGTACCCGTAGCATGCACTCATTCTGTTGTCACATCCACCAATAGATTATTTATAATTAATTATCAAATGTGCAACGTCTTGGTAGACACACTTGGAGAGCATCATTTGGTTGCCGCGTGCACAGAGTGGACCAAATACATCTCTACAAGCTATTCTCAGACACTCCATTTGTTCCCAAACTGCATTGCCATGGCAACAGGTTTCACTTGTCTTTCCCCAAAGCATATAAAAGCATGTATCTCTCTCTCTCTCTCTCTTTTTTTTTTTTGAATGGTGCATACAGTCTAGTTGCTTCAAACTTCCTATTTGTGTGTGTGTATTGTATGTGTGTGAGTGTGTGTTTTCTATTCCTGGAATGAAGACCTGTCTGTTGTAGCCTGCCAGCCAGGCTTTTATCATCGGTTGAAGTGAAAAGACCCTCTTAGTTCCTTGTGTATGACAGAAGCCATTTGGGGTGTGCTTTAGAAGCATCTGTGTCCAATAACTCTTAGCTTCTTATGGGAGTGCTCATTTGGCTAGAGAGTTTATACTTGTACCTCCTCATGGTCTCCTGGAAGTATCTAATTAAAGGACAGCCAGAGAAGGTCCAATTGTGACAATCAATTAAAACACATGAAAGACCTTCATGAAAGACCTTCGTGCTGGTTATCAGAACTAGCTGATGAACATAGTGAATACATATATCATTGAGGCTTGAAGTATTGCTGTGGTGTTGGTATCCAGGTGACCTATTGGGTGTAACCTCATCCTTGGGCTTCCCTGATTGGTTGCATCATTTTATTACATTTTAATATTTTTGTGTGTGAGTTTTGACCAAATTTCCACTCAAATTTTTTTTTTTTTTAATTTAACTTTTTTTTTTCATTTGTATGTGTGTGTATGGTTGTTATGCCCTAAATTACTTAACCTGCTTGACATTTTGTGTTAGCATTTTTGCTGTAATTCTTCAGGTTTGCTCCCAAGACTTACATAACTCCACACGTCTGCGACTACTGCAAGAAGAAGCTCAGGATAGGAGTCCGTTGCAAAGACTGCAAGTAAGTGGGCAGGTCATGTCATTGCTATGGTTACGTGGTTGAGGCTACATGGTTGTAGAGCGCGCAGGGTTGAATCGCCTGTCATTCTCTCGTGCAGGTACAAGTGCCACAAGAACTGTGCCTCCCAAGCCCCACACTCTTGTGGACTTCCCAAGGAGCTGATGAATTTCTTCAGGAAGCACGTGGCACTCGCATCGTCTACGGAACGCCTGTCAGAGCAGAGGGTGGAGCCTCAAGTTCAGAGTCCGATGGAGCGAGCACCGTCACGCCCACCCATGGAGCGCAGCAGCACGTACGACCTGGACATGCGAACAGGAGAACAATTTTACATTCCAGACCTGAACAGCGAGCCTACCATCAGTGAGTCCTCCGTCGGAGCTTGAATAACCAATTACATGTGCCTCTTGTCTCTCTCACTCCTTTTTAGCTTACTTTTCGCTAATATCTTCATTAACTCTTCCTGGCAGCTGTTTACTGCTGATATGTGTTGTTGTTGTTTGTTTGTTTGTTTATTTGTTTTGTTTTGTTGTATCTAGCCCATTACAGTCCCATCATGAACAACCACAGGCAGCGGTCTGAGACAGTGAATGGAATGTCACGTCACTACCTGTCCTCTCAATCGTCCTCCACCAGCCTCCTTGAAGTCCCTCATTCACACAGCAACAGAGTATTCCACAGCACAAGTTCAACCCCTTCTCCCTCCACATCCCCACCTACTTCGCCCTCTCTCACTCCGAGTTCTCCCCGTTCCCCCAATGACTACATTCCTCCCGTTGTGACATACCCTTCGCAGTGTCCTGCCCGTCACCAGCGCGAGTATCCGCACAGGAGGACTGGAATCATCCGTCCGCCGGTCTTCATAAAGCGCAGTAACGAATCGTGTGACGATGACTACGAGGACGAGTACTCCTCGGATGGTAGCAGCATCAACGATATTTCTGACCACCCCAGAACGAACCAGGACTATCCCAGGGGTCAACGCCCCCCACCCCAGGTCATTCTAGCCAAATCCCTCCCCGACTTGCTGATGCTTAGTCCAACGGAAAAGGAAGTTGACGAGTCTTGCACTAAATTCTTGGAAAGGCCAGCTGTAGACAAGGTCGGTAGTGAACTTCCTCCTTCAGGGAGCTATGGAAACAGGAAACAGAAGTTAGCCAGCCGCAGGGTTTCCCTGGACGACCACGGTTACCACGGCAGCAACATCAGGAGGAAGGAGTCACTGCAAAGAACGCTGTCTGCTGCAGACTCTAAAGCCAGTACACTTGTGGCCAGCCAACCAGTATGTTGACTCACACATGTGCAGTCAGGTTACATGCGTGCAGTCAGGTTACATGTGCAGTCAGGTTACATGCGTGCAGTCAGGTTACATGCATGCAGTCAGGTTACATGCATGCAGTCAGGTTACATGCGTGCAGTCAGGTTACATGCATGCAGTCAGGTTACATGCATGCAGTCAGGTTACATGCGTGCAGTCAGGTTACATGCATGCAGTCAGGTTACATGCGTGCAATCAGGTTACATGCGTGCAGTCAGGTTACATGCATGCAGTCAGGTTACATGCGTGCAGTCAGGTTACATGCGTGCAGTCAGGTTACATGCATGCATACAATGTATTTGCCAAAAGCTAAGTAGACAATACAGCATCAATATTGAATAGGCATTTGTTTTGTAATTATAGTCTCATCTTGCATCCCTTCAAGGTCATGAGTGTAACTAGAAACAAGGATTATGTATTTGATGTATTTATCGTTTGCTTATAATGTTCAGGATGACAATGACTCTGGTAGCTTCACGGGAAGTCAAGACCTCCCTGAGGACGAGATGGAGGAAGTAGAGGAGGAGGAAGAAGAGGAAGACGAGGGAGATGATGAGGAGGATGAAGAGTTTGGAGACTTGGCGGAGGAACGAAGACCTGGCAGATCCCTAGTAAGCAGCAGTGGTAGTGGTGGCCACACCCACCAGGCAGCAGACTCTTCACCTCATATGAGTCTGGCAAGTTGGTGTGCAAAAAGCTCTGTTCCATTCTTTTTGTTTGCCATTTGGAATGTACTGGGTACTCAAGGAACATCATTCCCCTTTTAGTTCTACACTGCTTGGCACCTGGAATGCCAGATAGGTCTAACCAGTACTGTCAAAGCAGACTCCTTTCCTAGTGGCTCTGCTTACCCATTTACCTATTGGATGATCAAAATTTAGTTATTTTTATCCCAGAAGATGGAACAGAGTTTTGGTAGTAAGTCTGTTTATTCAAACTTGTGTTTCCACTACTGTTTGCCATTGGCTGGCCTTTAAACTCAGTAGAAGCCAGCACTCTCAATGGGAAGCCTTTGAACTCTACTATGTGTTTTGATATGATATCTAATTTACTAATGTACATTTTACTATGCTAATATCCTCATTACTCTATACAACAACATGGCAGAGTAAATAATTGGTCTTAATTCTATGAAAGCCGTCACTTCTTTGTTGCTGTTCCGAAAACAGCTCTTTCTATTGGTTGTATAATTGTGTTCATTTCACCAGTTTTTTTTTTTTTTTTTTGGCTGTCTGTTGTAAATTTACATTGGCTTTCACGGCAGTCAATGGTGTAATTAAGTTAGTGTTGTTGATGCAGTTTGTGAGGTTTTCTCGTATTTCTCTCTCTCTTCCATTTTTCCTTCCCCTCAGCAGCACAGGAATAGTGTCGTGGATGAATGGAGCATCCCCTTCGAAAGCATACAGATGGGGGACTGCCTGGGGGCGGGGCACCTCAGCAAAGTTCACCGGGGCAACTGGCACGGGAAGGTTGCCATCAAGCACTTCTACGTTCCCAAAGCCACCAAGCAGCAAGTGAACAAGTTCAAGGAGGAGGTTTCTGTGCTCAAGAGGACCAGACATGAAAACCTGGCTTTATTCATGGGGGCGTGTCTACAGCCTCCAGACCTGGCCATCATTACCATGTGAGTTGTTGTTTTTTCTTCGATTTTCAGCAATGTCATAATTATCAGTAAATTGGTGCTAGCACACGCCCTAAGGAGAAATGGAAGTAAACATGTTGATAAAAATGTAATCCTGTGAGTGTTAGGAATGAAAACTTAACAGGTTTAACAGGTTCATGGTACAGTGCCAAGGTCTAGAAGTTGTTCTTATACAACCTTACTCTGTGGAGTACTTTAATTGCTTTGACTGTAAATATCACCAGTAATTTTTTCTCTCTCTCTTTTTTTTCCCCCCTCCTTCCCCCCCTCCCTTGCAGATTCTGTAAAGGTCACACTCTGTACCGGTCCCTGCATGTGTGGTCAGAACCATTCCACTTGGACAAGACCATCAACATAGCCAAGCAAGTGGCCTTGGCCATGGGTTACCTCCATGCACGTAGGATCGTCCACAAGAACCTAAACACTCGCAACATCTTCGTGGAGAAGGACAAGGTGGTCATCACAGACACCGGCCTCTCCAGCTTTACTGAGAGCTTTTATATCAAGTGAGTGTTTGGATCTTGTTTGGGCGAATGAGGGATGGGCGGGGCCTGCTGTAGTAGGTGCGACCTGAGTACGAGGGGTATGTTCATAATTGATGAGTGGGCGGGAATGTTTACGTGGTGACATAGGTGTAAAGATGTGTAAGCTAAAGTGACTCGGACAACAGGATTTCCATAGTGTGGATATACGTGAAAATATATACTACAATTTGATTATCTGTTGTGTGTGTGTTTGTGCTAGTGATCGTAACTTCCTTGTGGTGAAGCGCAACAAACTGTGTTACTTGGCTCCTGAGCTCATCAGGAATCTGTCTCACTACCACACGGACGAGAACACTTGGCACGTCAATTTCCTCCACACGGATGAGACAGACATCTATGCTTTCGGGTATGTCATTGACGGACATGGTGTGTGTATGTGTACGTGTGTGTGTGTGTGTGTGAGTTTGTATGTGTGCATGCGTGTGTGTGTGTGTGTCTAGGTTAAAGATTTGACAACTATCGATGTTTTTAATTTTGCAGGACTGTCTTGTATGAGCTGATGCTCAGAAAATTTCCGTTCCATTCTGACCAGTATGGCTTTTCTTATCCTCCTGAAGTTTTGATGTACATGATTGGTTTGGGTACGAGACAAGAAGTTCAAAGCAAGGACATGCCTAAAAGAATGCGGGTATGTTTAGACCCCTTACCATAAGGTTATTATTATAACCCTGTAATGAAGTCACTGTTTCTTTGATTGTGAATTTAAATGACTTAAATGTTTTGTTACTTTTATCTTTCAGGAGCTCATGTATGATTGCTGGCATCCCAACCCGGACCGTCGTCTCTCCTTTAAAGTTATTCATGAAGCCCTCATTAAAATGTCCAGGAAGAAGACTCCAATAGTTCGGTCTCCCTCGTTTCCCATTTCCCTTTCCAAATCAACTGAAGGACTCAATTTTTTAAATGCATAAAACATTAATCTAATTTTTTTTTGTCCACTCATTTCAGTATCAATTTTTACAGCATTTCTTACCAACTTCTGATGCATAACATATTGTTCAATTTAAAAATCTGTGCACTTTTTCTATTGTTACGAGACAGATCATGTTGTCGTTGTTATTATGTAAATTCTATTTTGTTATTGTTTTGTTGATGCGTTTTTGTAAAGTTTGTACATGATTTTGACAAATGACCCTAGAGGTAAAGAAATGATAACTTATTGATTTACACGTGGCACATGTTGCGTGGCTTCAGGATAGCGGACACAAAACACTGAAATAAACACAGGATTTCTTAACAGAAATCCAACTGTATCTGGCCTTTTTTGACTACCATTTACTCTACTGATTAGTCAGTCTCATACCACCTCATTACCATTCCGTACTGTATTTAGATCAACCACCTCACATGTATGTGCATTACATGCTCGTATGAACCATTTACAGTTGGTAAAGGGTCTTCTTGGTGAGAAAACATCATCAACTAAGCAGTGAGCAAATCATACATTATAAAAATAATTCCAAATCCAACAAAGTACCAAAGAGCACAACACACACACAACATAGTTTTAAATCGTTTTCACTGGTACAAGATGAAGCAATCGAACCCCAGAAGGATTCACTCTCACCCAACCTTGCTGGCTGAAAACACCCAATGACTGACCACTGAACAAGTCTGTCACAGAAGCCTGTGGAGTGGAATATCCCACCTAGCAACAAAGAGAATATATATATATATATGTATATATATTGTATGCTTTTCTCAAAGTCCAAGAACTTACTTCAGCTAATGTGAAGGAGACATTACCAGGATATCCAAAACTGTTAGTACTGAGTATTGCTACTGCAACTGATTCACCAACCATGGGCTTACTGAAAATGTGGTACTTGCCTGACATGGCAGGTTCTCCTTCATCCCCGCCAAAGGATCTGACGTGTTTACCTTGTATTCCCATGGGGTCCTGATTCACAGCCAATACACCTCTGGTATTATATACATGTATATGCATATTATATGTAATATTGATTGCATGAGCCAGCATACAATATGGTGAGATATTTCATGTATATGCATATTTATATACATGTATATGCATATTGTTGATTGCATGAGCCAGCATACAATATGGTGAGATATTTCACACACACACACACACACAAACACATTTTTCACTTGCCTTCGGCTCGTGAAAATACAAACATGAGAGTGAAATGTGATCCCCATATTGTTTATGACACATTAGGAGCGTTTATGCAGCGCTCAACATGGGAAGATATTGAATGCTCACATGATGCAGAAATACTTATCAAGAAAAATAAAGTTATCAAGCCATGAATGAACTCATTTATTGTAATTAATAAACTTTACTTGTTCAAAAGAATTGCCTTAGATTCTGCTGGTAGTTTCCTCAAATCATTGGACATCAACAAAGGCTAGAAAAAGGTGTTGTAAAATAATATCTATAATAGCCGTTGACTCACAGCTGCAAATATTGCCCACAGAGCCATCTGAGCTTGCTGCTGATCCACACTTAAACTAAAGTCACCAATGATGAGCTAATAAGCAAAGACAATGGAATAGCAGAAACACTAAATGCCTCATCTTACCATGTCTGGGTCATTCCAGTGGCCCGGTCCTGCAAAGGGTTGAAAGTCCTGTTGGTTGTCCGCATAGTGGCTGATGATCCCTACCACACTGCTCCAGCTGTCACTGATGTCGTCATAGTTTCTCCAAAGGTTGCAGATATCTGCCAACAGAGTGTAGTTGGGCTGCATGGAAGGAGGAAAAAGTTACTGAAGTTATATGTAGTTTTCTCCTCGGAAAGGGTCATTTATTACAATCTGCATGCAGCATATTAGAATCAACTGAGGCCTATATACAGATAGTCTGGAGTAGCCAGACCCTTTACCGAACCACTAAGTTGGGAATGGGTCTGGGGACATGGCCATACCAAATTTGTTCTGCCGCACATAATATATTATATTGCAGCGGTCAGTTAACGTTAGCAAATAACTGGGAATAGTACTCCTCAACCACATCCTGGACGCGTCAGCCACACCCTTTCAATGCTCGGTTTATCAATCATGGCTAATTTGCGGTAGAAATTCAGGTATATGAGAGGTAGGGCACTCACCACTTCCACATTCCTCTAAAACAAATTTGGTACGGCTATGTCCCCAGACCCTCTGCGTGTTTCGCGTGCTACGTGGGTCTGGCTCTACCAGACTATATGCAGCTGGTAAAACAAATTAGAGTAATCAAAGTTAAACCTTTCAAACCAGAAAAGGCAATGTCTTACTTCATACATTTTTAACATATGCAGGCCAGCTACAGGAGAAGAGAATGGGCCTCCCAGTATTGTTGAGAGCTTTGCTCATGTTCGGGTAGCCTGCCTGGTAGATCTCCTCAGATGCGTAGCAACCATCCAGCTTCAAGCTGTCTACACCCCACTCAGCAAAAGTATCTGCATCTTTCTCAATGTAGCCCAGAGTTCCCGGGTATCCCCCGCACGTGTGTGTGCCCATATCTAGACAGTAACATAGTGCTTATGATATGTATGAAGGTATGTGCCAAAAATTTACCTCCATATATTCCTAGCTTTAATCCTCTTTGATGCATCTATAAAACAAAAAGGAAAACAAAAAAATAAATCGCTTAGTACAAGTGATACAATAGAAATGTTCGACTTGCATAATCAGCCAGTGCTTTTATTCCACTAGGAAATCTAATGGGATCTGCTTGGAGACTACCTGATGAGTCTCTCTCTTTAGCAGCCCAGCAATCCTGCATTAAACACACACACACACACACACACACACACACACACAGAAATGCATACCATGTACGCAAATCTTAACTCACATCTATATTAACGTAGACATAGCCAGCATCTTTAAATCCATCAGACACTAAGTGGTCTGCCATGTCCATGAACAACTTCTCACTAAGAAGGGGGGGAAATGCAAGACAACCAGAGTCTTGTATATTCTTCATGGTTTCAGCATGTACAGTATTTTAGAGATACCTGATACAGTTGTAAGGGTCATTGGTACAGTCCGTGTTGCAGGCGAATCTCTCCCAAGCTAGCCAGCCCACTATGAGAAATAAAAGAAGAAAGCAAGCAAAAAAAAAAAAAAAAAAAAAAAAAAAAAAAAGATGTCGCATCATGAGCAGTTGAAGTAAATTGACTTACTCGGAGGTGTCAGGGCTAAACCATTGTCGAGACTCCGGACTACAACGACCACTACAGAACTTACAAGAAGTAACAGCAATTCTCTACCACTCATCTTCTTTAGTCTCGCGTAGCCAGACCCTTTACCAACCGTAACCGCTACGCGGTGAAGGAAAGGGTCTGAGAACATACAATACAACGACTTGTTCAGCAGCACCCCAAAAAGGGTGCTTAATTATCACATTCCAGCAAGCTTGCGGTATACTGTGTGACGTCAACATCACATCTGGGAGGGTGAGAACGTTGCGTGACTTCGTCAAACTGGTGAAGTTGTTTTCGTAGACTATTTATAAGCACTCCTGGCAAGCAATAAACGTACCAGCATGAATAGGAGACCTGCTACCCGGCCGTGGCCGTGACGTCATTGGCTACCGCAAGCATTGGAATGTGATAATTAAGCACCCTTTTTTGGGGTGCTGCTGAACAAGTCGTTGTATTGTATGTTCTCAGACCCTTTCCTTCCCCGCGTAGCGGTTACGGTTGGTAAAGGGTCTGGCTACGCGAAGACTACATCTTCTTCAGCTGTCCGTGTAGTTTCGCGCGAACATCGTACTCCGGTTGTTTCCGGTGGGAGGGGCTGAACCGTTCCCAAGGTGACTTAGCAGAGAGTCGAAAATGGAAAAGACGAAGGAATACTCCAAGCGAAGTCAAGATTACGAGCTAAAGAAACGTTTAACGGTGAGTTTAAGCATTAAATCTCAGAAATCTAATTAACATTGTAAATTACGCAGGAGGATAGAAGAATAGAAGAACAGCTTGAAGATGTGCGCAGGTGAGCGACAATTGCTGAAACGCAGGGTTTTTTTTAAACACGACAATGTCAGATACAGTCCGTATTTTTTACCTTTCTTTCAGAGCTCAAATTGATGCAGAAGTTTCAAGATGGAATGAAAATGCAGAACTGGTGAGGACTAAAACTAGCTAACTAAATCATCAATAGTATTAGTTTACACATAACTGAGGATTTTTTTGTGAGATTAAAGTAGCTACTGAAAATACTCTAATACTCATTTAGATATACTTTCACTGCTAGTCCTGTGAGCTACTTTCCCTATACTCAAATGATTATGCATGATGCGACAAAAATCATGATGATCCTTCTGCAAATATTTCTTATTCATATTTTTTTCAATAAGTCTGTTTTGATTGGCATTTGATGTACAAATGGAATTTACCCTAGAGTAATGGAATGCAAATCAGGAGGGTGAATTTAGGGAGGGGCTCGACTAGTGTCATACGTACCCTCCCTTTTTCAGAACGAGCCCTTTTTTTATTAGCTACTTTATTTAGGAAGAAAGATACAAAGAGCTATAACAGTTGTTGCTGTTTTTCATCATCATTTCCTCGCCATTGTTTCACTGTCCTCTTAGCTAATTGCAGTCTTCTAATGAACACACCTCAATATCATTAGGATATTGAGTCAGGAATTTTACAATTCAAGCTTATTTTTCTTTAGCTACTCATTATTTATTTTCTGTTGTTGCTTTAAATTTGTCTCTTCTCTTCATGCTTGAAGTTGACAAATGACAATTATAATGATCTTAATCCTAATATTTTGTAAATTAGCTAGCTAGATTATTTCTGTAATTATTCCATTCTGTTAAAAAAAAAAAAAAATAATAAATGGGCTTTATTTATTTATTTATTACCTATGCACTCATTTAAGTTATTCTGGACAAAAACACCTTTGCAAATTAGTTTTATTTTACATTAATTTTTTTCTTCCTGATTTTAGCAATTCAATCTTTCAGTTTTTTACAGTCACATTACAATGCTAATTATTTTTATAACTGAATGCTATGAATATAAGGAAATGAATATAGAGATTTTTTTTAAAACAGAAGTAGCTATATTTCACTCCTTTTAAAAAGAGCCCCCTCCTCTTTTTAAATTCTAGATCCACCCCTGATTTCTTATCAATTTATATGAAATTTAGTTTCACAATGTTTTACCATTCCGTCCTTCAGCCACATGCTTTAGCCTCACTATTATTGCTACAAATTCTACATAATTATATGTATTAAGACCAAATCTAACTATTTAAAGGTAGCTAGGAATAGGAATTAGAGGAATCGACCTATCAAAGGAAGCTATATGACAGAGCACTAAAATCAACATCACCTATTTGTTTGCAGACTGCAGAGTTCAACCGTTTAAAAAATCATAACTTGGAAGTACAAAGAGAAGTAAAAGTTGGCAATCAAACACTAATCATGGTGAGTACTCCCAATTAGTTGCATATTTTATCATTACTGCTCAGCTATGTTTCAATGCAGATACGCAAGCAACAATTAAAGCAGCTACTTGAAGCAGAGGAGGAGGCATACATAGCAGAACTAAACAAAAAAGGATTGACACTGTTCAAAGAAAGATTGTGAATGTATTGTTTGGTATTATGATCACTTGTTAGTTATTGTTTACTGGGGTGAGACAGTGCTTCCTTCAATTTGCTCATATGACTGTTGACCTTCTCTATAGCAATAGGCAGGTCAGTGGAATGCTCTTGCTTCAGTTTGTTGAAAGATTCTACAAGCTTGATACAATCACAGGCAGTTTTCTCTACATGACTGTCATTTTGACCTTCTGCACCTATGCAAACAAAAATGTAAAAAATATATAGTAGCCTACAATGGTCATGAAAGAGAATGCTTCTTTCCTAATTACTAGAGATAACCTAGTTTTGCTGGTGACCCTAGCTTTGTTGTTTGAGCCAGGCTACCTCAACTTACGAGGAGTTGGGGAAGTGACGAAAACAACGTCGTCTCTAGGTGCCACATTTAGGTCCTGTAATATCTGCTCTCCAGTGAGTGGTCTAGGGAGCACCTTAAATTCACATCATTTATTAACGCTGGTCAGCTATATTTTTACTCACGTTACCTCATCGTCCATTTGGTAAGTGGTCGTTATTATAGCGGTAGAAGGTTACAAAGAGTTAACGCCAGGGGCTAGAAAGGCAAACAAAGTGATGACTGCTGTATTGTTAGTTTGCGCTGTAATAGTGGCGTCATTACAGCAGGCCGTGAGTACAGATGTCAGAGGGGTGAACCCGAGTAAGGCCAATTTCTACAGGACGCAGAAAGATTTCACGTGTTTGGATGGCTCCATTACGATACCATTTTCTCTAGTCAACGACGATTACTGTGACTGCAGGTCAGTGGTATTAGTATTTTTCTGTAAGTGTGATGTTATGTTTGCTATATTGGAAATTCAGGGACGGTTCAGATGAACCAGGAACCTCTGCTTGTCCTACTGGTGTCTTCCACTGTGCCAATGTTGGACATCGCTCACTGAATCTTATTTCTTCCCGTGTGAATGATAAGATTTGTGATTGTTGTGATGGGAGTGACGAATGGGGCACCGATACTCAGTGTCCTAACACCTGTGAGGAAATGGGCCGAAGAGCAAGAGAAGAATATCAGCGTCAGCAAGAAATGCACGCTCAAGGCTACAACAGGAAACTAGAGTATTCTGTACAGGGGAAACACAAGGATGAAGAATCTCGTGCAGAATTATCTCAAAAAGAAGCTGAGCTGGAAATGTTGCGTGCAGAAGTTGATCGTCTGGCAGCTGTAAGAGATGCGGCAGAAGAACCAGAGAAGGCAGCAAAGGATGAACATCAAAAAAGGTGGGAGGTAAAGAAAGAGGCAGAGAAGGCAGCAGTTCTTCGCGAGGATGCAAAGTATGGATTTGATCAGTTGGACACCAATAGTGATGGCTACGTTTCTATAGATGAACTTCGCACTCGATACGAACTGGATGATAATGGTGATGGGGACGTATCTGAAGAAGAAGCACTTAGTTACTCTGACAATTTAGTGTCATTAACGTTTGAGGCATTCTATCCATCTGTATGGGACAGAGTAGCTGATAAGTGCCAGTTCAACCGTCCTCCACCAGTGACTGAAGCTCCTGTGCAGGACCAGGATGCAAGAGCAGGAGAATCAGATGGTGGAGAAGTAGATGGAGGACAGGGTGAAGAGGATGACAATGATGAAGATGATGAGGATGATGATTATGAAGATGATGATATTCAGGAGGAGCCAAAGGAGAAAGAAGAGATGCCACCGTATGATGAAGCCACTTTAGCTCTTATTGAAACTGCAAATGCTGCCAGAGATGCATTTCGTGAAGCAGATAATAAAAAGAGTGCTGTAGACCGCGATATTTCCAATCTAAAAAAATTCCTTGAAATAGACTATGGAGCAGACATGGAGTTCAGTCCTCTGTATGACCAATGTTACGAATATACGGATCGGGAGTATACTTACAAGATGTGTGGCTTCAAAAAAGTCACACAAACTCCAAAGAATGGAGGTCGTGAAACCAGTCTTGGAACGTGGGGTAAATGGAATGGACCTGGTGGTAATCTTTATTCTGTTATGGTTTATGAAAATGGGGAGTCATGCTGGAATGGACCCAGCAGGTCAGCCACACTTAAGCTACAGTGTGGTTTGGAAGACAAACTTTTGTCTGCTTCTGAACCTAATCGCTGTGAATACGCGATGGACTTCTCAACACCAGCGGTTTGTACTCCTACTGCCCGCAATCCCCACGAAGAACTGTGATTTTTTTTTTTTTGATGACATTTTAGTAGTTGGTAAATGGTCGTGTAGATATATTCAATTATGCGTATGAAAATATTTCTTCTAATGTTTCCTTATAATTGAAAAGTCCGGGTGAGAGGGGCGAAAGGGTTCGGGTTTGTAATTGACAAGGTCTTCTGTAGTGAAGGAGACAGGTAAACACGAGGACTACCCAAGGTCTGGGACACTGTTTTCTAGACGTTGATGGCCTGGTGCCTTGAGTCTAGTTGGTCATGGCTACTAGAAGAACAGGTTTGTCTACTATGTCGCTGGCTGGTATTTTTGTAACCGATTTTTCCCCCCAACTTACAGGCGGTTTAGTACATAGAGCTGGCGTTTCCTCCAGTGGCACAGGAGCTAGTAACTCTGGCGACAGTGAAGCCAGTGGATTGGGTGACAGAGACCCTGACTGTCCTGACCAAGATGATGGTTATGAAGGGGCTGAAGATAGCAAGGCAGTAAGACTTTCATTAATGGAGGAAGTTCTACTCCTCGGTATCAAAGATCGAGAGGTACAATTTACACAATTAGCACCTTCCTTTGATGGGTGATAATTGATGGCTGATTGTTTGGTTTCTAAACGATAGGGGTATACGTCTTTTTGGAACGATTGTATATCATCTGGACTAAGAGGCTGTATGATGGTGGAGTTAGCACTGAGGGGACGGATTGAACTTGAGAAATCTGGAATGAGGAGGCGTGGTCTTCTTTCAAGGAAAGTCATATGCAAGAATGCCACACCAACTGGTGATGTTTTGTTGGATGAAGCTCTCAAGCATATCAAGGAGACCAATCCACCAGATAATGTTCAAAGCTGGATAGAACTTTTAAGTGGTAGGTTTGTATTCGAGTAATAGAAATTGTGGGACCATTTGTAGCAAATTGGAGGGGTTTTTTTGTTTTGTTTTTAATAATAATACAATGACTACTATCCAGTTTGGTTAGAGTATGACTGGATTCAAATGCACTTGCAAACTTTGTGTCAACATTAACACATCCTTCACAATTTATTTATTTCCTGTTTGTTTTTTTATGAAGATGTAAGAGTTGTGATTCTACTTTATATATTATATATATATAGGCACACGTAAGTATTATAATGTAACTACGTAAGGTATAAGTATAACCGGCAGCTGCAAATATCCTGTGACTAATCAAGTATATTTGTTGATCTATTACCATCAACCATCACCTCCCACTTTCCCCACAATATCAATCGTTTTCTTCAAATGGGACAGAACATTGTCTTAATAATATTGCTTTACTTATCTGTCTATGAATTCCCATATTCTTTAGTTAGAGTGGCTTCATGTTTCATGCCAATGTAGCTCTACACTAGGCCTTGTGTTTTAGAACGGAGCCAGAAGTATGTTGGCAAACAGTATCTTAGCTGATGGTCCATAAGTCAGTTGGAATTTTCTGTAGCAAATATCATCAAGATCATAGAAGGTTTGTCTTATGATGGAAAGGTGGGTCCGAACAGATTTCTGAGGTGCTATGATGGAAGACAAGACTGCAGAATTTTTTTTCATTTATTTTGCTATATGGATATGTCTGGATAAAGAGGTAGAGAAAACTGACCTTACTTCTATGACTGAGAGTAAAGGTCGTCCAAGATATTGCAGTAAATTATTATTTTTTTGTGTGCCGTGACCTGTACTAAACAGAAAAAATTCTGACAGAGTTGTTGTTTTTTATAAGTGTGAAGTCATTATTACAGGATTATTGCTTAATTAATGGTTATAGGTGAAACTTGGAATCCACTGAATCTTCGCTACCAGATCAGAAATGTCAGAGAAAGAATTGCCAAGAACCTGGTGGAGAAAGGCATTCTGACCACTGAGAAGCAGAACTTTGTCCTATTTGACATGACTACTCACCCTCTGACAGATGCAACCTCCAAACAGAAGCTAGTTAAGAAAGTCCAAGACTCGGTCCTGTCACGCTGGGTCAATGAAACCAGCAAGATGGATAAGAGAACTTTGGCACTCATCGTTCTTGCCCACTCCTCAGACGTCTTGGAGAATGCTTTCGCGTCTCTGCCAGACGAAGAATATGATTTGGCCATGAAACGTGTGCGGGAGATACTTGATGCTGATCCGGACGCCGAGGTTCAGAAGTCAGGCTCTAATGACATGGTGTGGGCTGTGGCTTCAGCATTCCTGAAATGAAATAACAGCTGTATTTCTGCCAATTATTATGTAGCATTGACATAATTACCACTCCAATAATAATTCATTTCTCTTTTCTTTCTTTTTTTATTTTGTTTATTATTATTACTTTTTTTTTTGTAAGCCTGTATGTTTATGTCTATTCACTGTTTGCAACAATACTATACTATTTCATACTATACTCATAATTTATTGACTTGTAATAAAAGTGTATTGGGAATTTGTCCTTTATTTTTCGCTGATGGGCTTACTCAGCTCGCAGACCTTTGAACTTTGGTGACCTTTAAACTTCGAGTTTCAGCTTTAAACCGTCACGTGGAAATGGCGTACAGACGTCTGTTACAACTTAGATGTAGTGGTTCTCGGTCTAATAGTCTCAATAGAACTGTCTTGAGGTGGTACTCTGAGAAAGGAGGCGATGGAGCTGGGAAGAGTAAAGGAAGTTCTGAAAAGCCTCCCAGTAGTAGCGGAGGCTTTTTAAAAAACTTCAAGGAAAGTATTAAGAAGTCTGTTAAAGATGATGAAATGCAAGAGAGCTTGAAGAGTTTTCACGAAGAGCGTGAGAAGATGCAACAATCTTATGTGGTGCAGCAAGCTAAGCAAAAGCTAAAGGATCTTACGGAAGGAGCAGGTGTAGTGGGAGAGAAAGGAGCGGAGATGTCTTCAGAAGGATGGACTAAAGTGAAGTCTGCAACTTCTAAGGTAAGAGAGGATAGCATTAGTGGACTAAATACTTGCAGCAGATGCGGGTCCACACAATGAGTGGTGGTAAATGTCATAGAACCTATTCATATGTCAGAGTGCATTTTACATTACTTAGAAGTTACTGTTAGTATTAGTCAAAGCAAATTAGTATAACCAGAAGCCAAAAGGCTGCTCTTTATTCAGTTATGTAAGTAGTGTCTACAATTAATTTCCCCTATAATACTAAATATTGTGACTAGTTTGCTATCACTTTGTCAGTAGTAGACTGCATAGCTAACATCACTGCCGAATCTGTCGCTTTGTGTAGATGTATGACCAGGCAACAGAGACAGAGATAGGCAAGAAGACACATGAAGTTGGGGCAAAGGTAGGATTAGCTAGCTGATGAGTGTAATGAATACTTCTTATCGAGGTGGTGTGAAGGTGGCGAAGGATATTCAGAAAACTGCTGAGGAGTTGGCTAAAACTGACGTGGCAGAAGCTGTAAAAAAGGTATGGTCTCTCTCTCATAAGACGGGATTTTATCTGACTAAGTTATTCTTTTTTTGAAAGGGAGCTGAAATAGTGAAGGAGGACCTGGTTGATGATATAGTGGAGCGCTCCAACCCGTACAAGACACCGGAGAAAATCATGAAGAGAACTGAGCTCTCCTCAGACAGCCAGTTTTCTGCCAGAGTTATTGAACCCAATGAGTAAGTTCAGTTAAGTATTTTATCTGAACGTCAGTTATATAGGACCATTCAATTGAAGGGGGATTTTATTTTCTGAGTAGAAATCAAGTTGTTTTTTTTGTATTTTATTTTGTTTTTAGTTGTTGTTTAATCATCTTCAACTATTTGAGTGTGGCATGACTATAGGGGGCATTGAGTGTGCATTAGGATACAAGACTGATCATTTTATTGTGCAGGCATTTTCATTGGCTGCCATATCTCTTGTTACCTCTTACGCGTATCGCTAATTAGTATTTAGTGTACGTGTGAAAAAGCAGGTGCTAATTATTAGTTTTCCCTCCACCCCTTTCTCACAACTGTGTTGGTAAATGTGCAGAGATGCCAAAAGCATTGTGAAGACCAAGACGGATGCTGGTTGGAAAGACAAGTGGGACAAATGGAGGGAGAACAATCCCATCTCTAACTGTAAGTGGTGAAATGAAGGAGGAGGTGTGGTGCTTGACCTTACACATATCATAGTTGTATTTTGGGTGATTTGTGTGTGTGTGTGTGAGAGATTGGTGGGTATGTGACCATAGTAGTCTGACTGGCTATAGATTAGTACGGTATATTCTCACTTTCATAGAGCCATGAGTTGCATTGGAGACTAATAGATAAATGGATGCATCAATAGGATAGTAGGCGGGCCTCCAATTGGAAAGTAGGGAACATGGGTGAAGAGCCATGTGCACATGTTGAGCAATACTCACTAATGTGATTTGTTTCATGTTTGGAATTCATAATTTGATCTGTGCGTGCGTGTGTGTGTGTGTGTGATGGTTTGAATATTCACAGGTATGATGTTGATTGTATGACTTAGTCTTCTATATTCAACATTTTCACATGTGTTTAGTGTACTACAGTGCTAGAATAAAGTACGATGAAAGTGACAACATCCTGGTCCGTGCATCACGGTCGGTGACGGACAGAGTGGGAGATCTGGTAAGGGGTTCCATGTCCCAGACTGACATGGGGGAGGCTTTGACAGAGATTAGAAAGGTGGACCCAAACTTTGACTCTCACGAGTTTCTGGAGCAGTGCAAGCAGGACATCATCCCACCAGTGCTGGAGGCTTACATGCAAGGCTTGGACGACGTGCTCAAAGACTGGTGCCATGAGCCTGTATGTTATGGCATTCAGTGTGTGATTTGGGGGAGGGGGTGCCTCTTTTAGTTTATGCCGTTTCACCTCACTCCTGCATCATTCATGTAACCATTTCCTACATAAGGCTAATGGTGTTGAATTTTAGTTCACTTTGTTCTCAAGCCCATTGTAAGACCAGACTGTGGGTGTATTGAGTTTGCGATTGTATAGAGCTCTCAATGGAAGCTTTCCTTTCTACCTATGCCACATTTCTTTGAATTGAAATCGTGTCTGCTAAATTAAGTCCAGATAGGTAGTTGGCATCTTTTTTTTATTATAATTTTCTATTTCTAACTGATACAGCTTGGATTAGTCTGTTCTGTTTGTCCCAGTGGTGTTTGTGTTGTTGTTTTTTAGTGATTTTTTTTTTTAACTTTTCTTTTCAGGCATATAATGTCTTGTCTCAAATCATCAAACAAAGACATGAGCCAGGTGTGAAGCTGGAGTGCAAAGTCCTGGACATCAGAGACCTTGATGTGAGTTGGTTGACAAGTTGAATGCTATGGAACAAGGTGCTTAAAAACAACATGATTTCTCCTCTCTCCCCCCTCCCTTTTTTTTCCTTTTTTTCCCTTCTTCTTCTTCTTCACACAGGCCTGTCTTTTCATCTTTTCCAGTTGGCATTCTTCACTCTCCTCCCTATTGTTCATTCATCAATTATTTTGTTGTTTTTAGATAGCAGTAGCGAAAGTGTTGGATCAAGGGCCGGTAATGGTCATCACATTTCATGCACAGCAACTCACCCGCAAGCACGAAGGAAATGCTTTTAGTGTGAGTGAAACCCAATGCTTGACACTTGGTAAGGTATCATCAATGCTACACACCTTTAATTGTGCAGGAGTTGCTGGAGAATGTGGTGTATGTGTGGGCTCTGTGTAGAGACCAGGCCATCTATGACCCAAGATCAGCCTGGAGGGTTCTAGAATTTGGGATCCAGTCTTCTGGGAAGATGCTGGCCTAAATATGTCTGTTTAAAGTCTTTCATTGACCGTTTTCACCTGCACTCATTATTTATGCCTTATTTTAATAATAAAAAAGACAGTTAAAATCATGGAATTATAACAAACCTGTACAGTCACATCAAACATAAGCCTAAAACAAATAATAGAGAGAGTAAGTGGAAGAAAAACACAACGCAACTTGGCGTACTTTGCTAAACAGTTTTAAAGAGCAGAGTTTCAAATGTGGGTTGATGTACGACAATAACAGGGAGTGGCACTCATTCAGGCAATGGCCTGAGCGTCGGGCAGATAGTCCTCCCACAACTTGATCAACTGCACAAGGGAACAAAGTTTCATTAAAACAGAATGTGACCACAGCTCCGAGCAACTGACCGATTGCTGGAGCTTCATCAGAGACTCCAAGTATTGGATGAACTTCTGCTTGAATTCCTGGGCACGCTCAGTCTATACATAAATACAAAAACTTTATGAAGGCTAGTGAGATAAATGCATTCAAATTGTCGTGACAATTATTGCTGCAAGTGACCCTTACCTCAAATCTTTTAACTTCCTTCTTGAGAACTTTAGAGATAGAATCAAATGTCTTCTGTCCTTCCTCAACCTTCTTCTCCCACTACGCAAAGACAAAGTAGATTTCCCGTTTCACTTACACAACCTCACCTGCCACCACACGTTTCTCACCTCCTCTATCTCCGCCTTAGCCTGAGGCAATTTGTCCGTCTTGCCAGCTGTCTGCAGTTTGACTTCGTTCTCTCTCTTCTTGGCCAACGTGCTCTGTGCACTCTGCCATGTATTGTAAGCCTTGACACGAGCTTGGAAATTCAGCTGAAGAGAAAGAGGATATCAGAGTTAAAGTAAGCCAGTGTGGGAAACACACGCTAGCTAGTTGTGTCCAACCTTGATGGATGCCAACAGAGCAACGTAGTCCTTGATAGTCTCGCCAAACACAAACAGGTCGTTGTCAAACTGCACAACAACGATACGTTATCTGATATCTTACTGTAACAAATAAAAATGTGGTTTACTGAGGAAACTTGTACATTATGAAGGAACTTCAGGTTCACTATTTAGAGGTTGTTATCTTTTTAAAGGTTTGTTTGCTCGTAAATATTTTAGCTGCTCCATTTAGATTAACTTCTGCCATACATTCCATTGTATTACATCATGCGTACACATACTATCTTGTACCTGTTGCTCATGGAGATTCTCCACTTTCTCCTCCACTTCTGACAGTCTGGCCAGTGCCCTGGCTATGGAGTCATTCTCCTCCACATTACCTAGAGTAGCTACACTCTTTGACAGAGTGTCAGTATACCCACACAGATCTGTACAGCAGTGAGATAATTATAAATAATTACAGGGGCAACACAATCCTAACCAATGCCCCCTCCCTCTCCGTATTTTGCATTGTACTAACGCTTTTCTATTCATGGTGCTTATCTGAATCTATATCACTAGAGGTAGCAGACATCCCATTCCATCTTACTTACCTTTCCTGCAGTAGGTCATAGACTCAATGGCTGTGTGTAGCTTCTTAAGGTGTGCGTCTAGACCTTCAAAATTCTGTTCCTGTTCTTCAAACCACTAAAGCAACAAGATAGGTGAGGTTAATGTAAGCATGTATGTATGTATGTATGTATGCACGTATGTATGTATGTATGTATGTATGTATGTATGTACGTATATATATATGTATGTATGCGTGTATGTAATGCACACATCTATACATACACACACATGAACCTACACTGTCAGAGTCTGCCTTCTTCCCGGCAATCTTGGAGATGGAGTCTCCGACATTCTTCACAAGCCTCATGAAGCCAGCACCACTCAAGGCAGACGTATCACTAGACTTGGGAAGCTGTAGGAGGAGACGAGAGAGGGAGGGAGAAGAAAGGGTGGGGAAAGAGACAAAAAAAAAACAACAACAACAACCAACAACATGAAAAGTACAAAGGTTAAATAGTTTTAAACTCGTAATATAAACACACACACACACACACACACACAGTGATAGCTACTGAGCAGGACTGATTGTAAGGTCCACGTGAAGTGCAAAACAACAACAAAAAGTCTGAGCCCAAACACACCACGGATTCATACAAGATTTTTTGCTGGGATGGGGGGAGAGGAAATTTGTAGAGTCACAAAAAAAAAAATGTTTAGCACATGAAAATAGTGAAGTCATAACTGGAAAAAATTGTCAGATGAAAACTTGGACAAACTATTACAATTGCTATTGAAGGAGCAGAAGTAGAAAGTGCTGATTTAGAAGAAGTGTTGGAATTTTTAAACAACTAACAGGCGATAATTTTTCATCATGTTGTACGTACCAATCACTTTTCATTAAAAATAAATCAGTCGGAGTTAAAAAAATTTAAATTTAGGATGAGAAACTAAATTGGGGGAGGGGGGGGGGGGGCATAGTCTGTGTGAAACTCTGCACACACACACACACACACACACACGGATTACCTCATCAGGATTTTCTAGGAAGTCTCTGAAATCACCGTCCTTCCTCAGAGCTGGATGTTTAGCAATCCTATTCAGATATCTGAAATAGAAAATAACCATAGTGGAACAGAATGAACACGCACAATAGAATCAGAATGAACATTTACAGTGGAATCAGAATGAACATGCACGATAGAATCAGAACGTATTTTTATTATTATAATACTGGAAGCACAATAAACACTCACCTCTCTAATGCAGCTCTTCTTCTCTCCAAGAAACCAGCTGTGTTCTCTTCACTTTTGGAAAACTTGACTTTAGTCATACCTGAACAATTAACGTCACATCAAATAGGAACACTGTATAAACCAGATAGGAATCTAATCTTTATACCACAAGGGAATTGTGCAAGCTTTCATAGACAATTTACAATCACAAAAAAATGTAGATTGTAATTAGCTCATGGAAGAGAAGGGCATATCGAGTCGGAATTTGTTGCTGTTGTTCTTATCTTTTGTTCTTCTTCTCCTCCTTATGTTTATTACTAACATGAGCGGCTGATAACCCCTCACCTTACCAGCTGTGATTTCACAAACTATTAGGTATGGATGGTCACTTGTGTCAGATGTACAGTAGTTATTAACCCTCAGGGTGCACGCACGAGAGGGTTAGCTACTTAATAGTAGCACTGAGGGTTCCCACCTTTGGTGCTTCATTATGTTAGTATTATCTTCAAACAGAAAATAAGGTGAACTGACACTGGCATGGTGTTCTATGATATGTCAGGTATTCTATGATATGTCAGGTGTTCTCTTCACTGATGACTTGCTCTTATTGTGTGTCATATCATTTGAATCATGTGACAAATCTCTACTCCATTAGTGGACAAACTCAACTCTAAATTAGCTACAATAAGTAGGATGGGAGGGGAAGAATAGTAGCTACTGGGATCACAGATTTGTAAACACACTCATTACATTCCAGTAACTTGAAAACTACCTCCCACCAAAGCCTGAACTACCTGTCAACTATACTCCACTAGTTATACATGTACACAAGAACACACACACACACACACACACACACACACATTAGCACAAACTAACACGCAACCACACCCACAGGCACACACACACACACATTAGCACAAACTAACACGCAACCACACCCACACACACTCACTAGAAAGCAACGACACACACATTAGCATACACACACACACACACACCCACACACACATTAGCACAAACTAACAAGCAACCACACCCACAGGCACACACACACACACTCACTAGAAAGCAACGACACACACACACACTCACCGACAACACTCTTCTCAGGAGCTGGTGGCACAATACGTCCTTTCAAAATGTACTTTTCAGAAATGCGTTGACCGAGACCCAGAAAGTCGCTAAACCTCCTCTTGACGGAATTCTCAGGATTCTTCAAACTCGGCATGGAAGTCTTGGTGGTAACAGTGTAAGCAATATACGCCCCCATGCCGTCGCCCACCTTGGCCGGATCAGACACAGTGATGACTAAATCAAACGTGTCTCCATCTTCGTCTTCCTCTTCTTCCTCCTCCTCCTCTTTCTTTGGCTGGCAAAGAAAATACAATAAAAATAAATAAATAAATAAATAATTAAATAAATAAATAAATAAATAAATGAGATAGAAAGAAAAGGGAGGTGCGTGTATGATGGGATTTGGGGGTGGGAGCTGTGTCACTACTACTACTACTACTACTAATGCTTATTTTTCAAATTTATTGTAGTGCAACCAACATATAGCACAGTGGTGTCAAGAAAATATATATAGAATTAGAATTTCAGATAATAGTGTTCAGGATATCCACCTGCATCACTCATCAAGCTGCAGCCTTGGATGGTATTGGTTGCTTCCAATTGGAAAGCACGAAAGAGTAAATAGACGTATAGTGTGAATTAAAAAATGGGCATGTGTACAGTCATTAGCCAGCATTGCGAATACTCTAATTGCTTTCCTGCTGCAGAGCTAATGACACAGCAAGACCCGAGCGCCTCACTTGCTTGTTAACTAAGTGAACTTTGCCAGCACGTTACAAGGGAATCATCAAAGTCAACAACTCATTGTATACAAGCTACGTCTAGACCCACTCTCCCCAAAACCTTCATGGTATCTTGTAATATTGTACCTCTAACTACAAGACTTCTCAGAAGACATAAAACTACCAACCAACCATTGATAAAATAAAATAGTTTCAGGAAATTTGTGACAATTGAGCATGCAAAATAGATATGATCATTAATAATAATTTGACTATTAAGAAAATATATGTATCAGGTAAAATAGCAAGCACGAATGTTGGAAACACAAGTAGTTAGTTGGAAATGCAAGTAGTTAGTCAGCTTCTATCCATTACTATGGCAATAAATTTATAACTAGTCGTAGATCACAGATAGGAACAGCTGTGCACTAATAGAAACTTTCTAAACATTTGCCCACGCACTTGGAAACAATCACACAGTTGACATCTGCTCTAAAACAACTCTTACCTGCTCCTCTGGTTGACTCGGCTTGTCTTCTTCCTCGCCGAAGAGGTCCATTGGTTGCGTTGCACCGGAAGGTTTCTTGGAAGTTTCAGGAGAGTCCTGAACAGTAACAGTAGGTTCCAGAGTGGGAGGTGGGGCAGTGGTCTCTGCCTCAGGCTTCTTGATAGGATCCTGTTGCTCTAGTGCACTGTCTGATGTTTTGGAGTCAGAAGGGGTGACCAGAGGAGACTGAAGAGCATCAGCAAACAAGTTTTCATCTTCGTCCACTTCCTGTTCCTCAGGACCACTCTTTGCGACTAATGGCTCAGTGGGAGCCTCAATTTCTACGTCATCCAAGGGCGGTGGCGAGTCAGCCATTACTAGAATATATTAAGAAATACGTCTCTCCCTCTACCCTCAGCAATTTTAAGAGACTGAAGGTGTACCACCCACTTATTTAAGACGGTCACGTGGTGATAGACCGCAAAAATAGGGGGCGTGGCAATAATTCATATAGGGGGTGCGGTTGCTTGCTCTCAAACGTTGTATAGAAGCTTTACTTTTACTAAAAAAAACTAGAGACAAGAAAAGTCTGTCCTGTCCACCGTCGCTGGAGGCTGAGAACAGAGTTCCACCGTAAGTTAAAAAAAATGTTCCCCGTTGAGGTTTGTTTTGGTTATTGTTTGTTTATACTGCATAACACCAAACCGCATTATTAGAATACAAAGAATTATAAAACCATTGCAAGGTAGTGTATTGATATTTTAAGTATTTTGTTTTTTCAGTGTTAATAAACATGGGTCGTACTAAAGTGGACATAGACATTAGTGCCCTTGGTCTGAGGACCAAGCAACTGAGCTTGGTTATTGGTTCCAACACAGCCTCTAGTGATATCATCAGCAAAATTCTGGAGAAGCTGCGAATGCAGGACCCTCCGTCCACCTTCCAACTCTTTGCCATGGCTAGAGATTCAAAGTCAGAGAGTAAGTTCTTAGTAAAATGATTAAGGGAAGCCATATAGTGAACGGTCAATCAGCCGGTATAAGTAAGCCAATCAAGTGTTGCCATGGTTCTCAATTTTACTAATGCATATGGTCTATAAAAAAATTACTGAAATGCATACATTGCATTATTTTTAACTTTGATATTCATTCATGCTGTACAAATTGGCTAATATTTTAGTTTATACTACAATTTAGACTAAGCAACTGATTATGTGATTCTGCTCGCCAAATTCTAGCAGGCATATCTGATTATGACGAGCCCCTGAGTGAAACTGTTCATGTGCCGACATGCCCACCTAGGTACTTAGCTTAACACCAAAAAGGCTGGTACTCTTTCTTTGAGTATTTGTTAAGCGACATGGGTATGTTCCGTGTGAATTGCCGGGTAGGTGTTGTATGTGTAGTATTTAGCTAGTCTTAACAAGTATGCTGTAATGCTTGCCTAGAGAAGACCTAGTGGAAGTTGTCTTGTCTGCACACAATGTAACTCATGTTATGTGTTTTATTTGCAATGCTGTGTGTGTGTGTGTGTATGTGTTACATTCTGGACATGACATGCAGTGATTTATATCAAGTGGATTTGTAAAAGTGTTTATTTATTTTTGTGTTTACTTATTCTTTTAATTAATTTATTTATTTATTTCTATGTATGTATGTGATATTATCTCTTCACGTACAGCACATACACACAAATAATGTAGTATAAACATTTAAGAGAGTAAGCGAGTAAGACTAATACTAACCATGAGACTACTGGGCAAGTTTTTATTGTGGTTACATTTCAAAGCAGCACCAATTCTAATCACATCTATAATTTAATGAAGAGAAAGTTTTAAGTTTAACCCTTTCACCGGCAACTTTATGGCAACCAGATTGGTAACTTGATAATTGCTATTTGAATATTGTATTTTCTGTAGAAAAGCAAATAGAGACAAAACTATCCACTGATAAGCATGAAAGAAGTATCATATTCCATAAAAGAGAAAAACTAAAAATTCAGACTTACCTACTAACGCTACAATCTTAGCTCCATTTCAGACGGTCACAGAGTTGTCACAGGGTTCAAACAGAGTGCACAGGGTTCAAACAGAGTGCACAGCTTATTCAACTCCTAGTTGCTAAATTCTGAGCTTTTTTTTTTTTAATGGAGAGGTGCCGACAAATTACCAAGTTCCTATAGAATCTTGTGCCGGTGAAAGGGTTAAGAAATTGGCTAAGGCTGGCTCCATTTGAAAGGTTTAATATTAAAATTGCTGATAAAATGTAAAAAAAATTCTAAGACTTGTTTTGATTTATTTGTTGATATGTTCTGTAGAGGGGCGTGTACTAGGTGATGACGAGCACTTGAGCCAGGTTTTGAAGGATAGTACCCATTACCTCAAGCTTCATTGTGCTCATGCTTCTATCGCCAGGCCTATCCAAGAAGTCCGTCACAGAGTCCCACCCACCAGCAACCCAGCTGCCAACTCTCTCATTCGAGTCTACCACAACTCTGAACGAGGCATACAAACTTTCCAGAGCATGATCGTCACCTCATCCACCACGAGCAGTCAAGTCCTGGAGAACGTCTTGCCTGGAATGGCACCGTCTGGTAGGGCTAGAGACTACGCCATTGTTCTGATCACTCCTGATAGAGGCAAGTGTTTGTTTTTGTAGGTGGTATTGTTATATATATATATATATATATATATATATTATATATATATATATATAATATATATATATATATATATATATATATTATATATGCATACAAATATGTCAAATTATAATGTGGGTCCATTTGTTCACATAATTCTGTAGCATTGACTTGTGCACATGTGTTTTTGGTGCAGATAATATTGACCTTCTTCTTATCCATGGCATAAAGTGGCTATCTCTCTCTAAGTATAAATTATAGAATAAGTGGCCAACATGTCATTTGATTTATGTTGTGGGAGTATCATAAAACATTTGAGCTATGCAATACACCAGTGAGCTGGCCCTGGAATGTTAAAAGTAACAAATCTTCACTTTGATCCTCAGCATGTATGCGTGAGAAGGGTTATAGTTATATCCTGTCTGTCTGTCTGTCTGTCTGTCTGTCTGTCTGTCTGTCTGTCTGTCTGTCTGTCTGTCTGTCTGTCTGTCTGTCTGTATGTTGTTTGTCTGCCTGTCTATTTGTCAGTGGATCTCGATGATAGCATCAAACTGACAATTTAAGTGCCTTTAGAACGTCTCGCTTTTTTTTCTCCATAAAAGCTAGTGAGTTACACTATAACTGGACTATGGCTTACAATACCATTAGTTGTTGATCACATGACTTTATGGAGCATGGCCTAAGGTTGAATTTTTTCCTGCACCATTAACAATAGCTAGTTCAGAATTACATATGCACCTCGTCATTGTCAACAAAAAAACGCTTCTCATTTAACTGTGGAATGCTGAGGGTTTACACTATAGTGCTTGACTTTGTGCAATGTTTACATATTTGAGAGAGTTGACAAATTTGTTATGAATGAGATTCATGGACTGGACCTTGGGTGACCACTGTACCCTTCTTCACGAATAATTTAAAGAACTTGAACTTGTTTATTAGTTTGAATGCATGTACATGTGACACAATGGTCTGTGAATCCCCCCAGATAAGTGGGCGTGGCCTGGTGTTCAATGTCTCGTGTCAGTTATTTAAAAAAATGATTGCATTATGTTGCGCAGATTTGGTGTTGAAACCTGAAGATTGTCCGCTGTCTTTTGGAGCATCTTCTTACTTTGAGATCAGAAAAACAATACACGACTCGGCTTCCAACAAAAGTCATAGTAAATTAACTTCTTTCTCCCGGTCACCTTCCCTGGACATTTCTACTGGAATGAACGGCAGCAATGGATTCAGTGATGCAGAGATGCTTACTGGAAAGCTTAAACTTCATGGTGAGCTTATCAAAGCTTTGCAGACCTTTGCCTCACAGTCAACTGCAGATGGTTTGTTTGAGAGCTCCGGGGCGATGTCAAGGGAAGTGGTTCTGGAACAGGCACTGGTGGAACAGAACCAAATCTTGGATGTAATGCAAGAACTGATCTCTACTCTGGAGGCTGAGAATAAGCAGAGTAGAGAGAAGCTTAATAAGCAAAGCAGGGTCATATCTGGATTGGAAGTCAAGCTAAGACAGGATGAGAAAGCCTTGGCTGAACTGAGAAGCAGGCCCCATTCCATGCCATTGCCTGGAAATGATTCTGAAATTTCAGAGCTTAAACGCCAGCTGAACGCCAAAGATCACACAATCGCATCTCTTCAGTCGAAACGTGGTCGTGAAAGTGAGTCTATGCTTTTAGCAAAGGTAGCATCAGCCAAAGCAAAACTGGAGATAGAGCGAGTTCATAACATTGAGCTGGAGGAAACACTGACACAAGCTAAAGTCAGCACAACCAGGTTGAACCGAGACCTTGACAGCAAGAATGCTGAAATTTTGAAGAAGGAATCTGAAATCACCCACTTGACTCATGAAATGGAGAGCATGAGGAAGTTTGAACAGCAGCAGCAAGATTTGATTGTAAAACAGCGTGGAACTCTATCAAGCAAGGATGCCCAAGTGAGGTCTTTGACGCGAGCTTTAAGCAAAGAGAAAAAAGTTGCTGACCAGCTGCGAAGGATACAGTTAGGCACAAGTGGACTGTCTCCATCTCCTAAAGCAAATGACTCCACCAGTGCAGACTCTCTGCACAGTCTTCCCAGCCTGTTTGAACAGCTGGCTGGTCGTATGACCTTTTCCGTTGAGCTAATGAGAATTACCCCTGAATCTGAACTGGGTTTCAGCTTCGCCAAAGTAGGCACTGGTAAAAATCAAAGCTTAATAGTTAAAAATGTGAAAGATGGCAGCTTGGCTGGTGGGCTGCTGAAAGTTGGAGATGAATTATTGGAGGTGAATGGACTGCAGTGCCGCAGCTATCAGCAACTGAGGGCTATTAGCATTTTGGAGAAAGGAGATGGCATCTTGAAGCTTGTAGTAGCTAGATCCTCTGATTCCCCAGTGACAGCAAGCAGAATATTTCACAGCACACCAAGCAGATTTGGCCCTGCACCAGAGAGTACTCAAATGAGCTCTATATGGGCCACTGCTCTGCACAGCTCAAATCCCACATTTCAAAATTTCTCAATTGAAAACAGCACTGTAGATGAGCCTCAAGCGTCAGATGCTAGGTATGTGACGGTGCCTGAGGCTCTCTCACAATCAGCCACACCCAACAGCTCATTGGACCATGGTACAGACAGATCTGATCGAGGAGAAATCAACTTGGAAGACAAACCACGTCCGGGGACTCCTGTGTCCATTTCATCTGTCAATGAAACTGAGAGCTTAGTCACAGTCAGTTCCAGAGAGGAGATGTCTATAAAGAAGCTCCAATACGAAGTAGCCGACTTGCAAGATCAACTAGACGAGTCAGAGAGACTGCGGCTAGAGTTTGAATCCACTTTAGAAACCACACAGAAAGAGTTAAATAAAACAAAAAGCAGTAGTGAAATGCTGCTTTCTGAAAACAAGGAACTCAGGCATCTCCTTGATACTAGAGACAATGAGGTTAGTGACATTGAGAAGTACATTTCTGAGCTTCAGTCTTCCCTGGTGGTCTTGCAGTCTCAAGTGGTCAATGATCAGCAGAAGATTGCCTCACTTGAGAATCAGAACAAAATCATGTCTGCTGAACTCGTAGAGACCAGAGCTAGTTCCAAGGAGGACATACAGGCAAAGGAAAACCTTAGAGATGTAGTTAGGACTCTTAAGTCTGAACTGGAGGAGAACCAAAAGGAGACATTGAAGCTTCGAGAAAAATTTCAAGAGCAAAATTTGGAGAGAGCTCACTTAGCGTCAGCAGCAAAGCACATGGAGAAGGAATTGAAGACATTAAAAGAGGCTATACAGACTGAAAAACGTGAATCTGAGGCTGCATTGTTGGCATCAAAACAGGAATGCCATACGCTGCAGTCTCGTCTTGAAGAAATGGTTGAGGTGTCAGACAAGACAAAGGCAATATCGCAAGATCAGTTTGACCATATCAATAACCAACTCAAATCAGCTAAAGCCATGCTGGCAGAAGCTGAGCTGAAAAACAGCCAGACATTCGTGGAGCTGAGCTACCACAAACAAGCAGCTGATCAAGCCAACAAGCAACTGGAAAGATTAGAAGCTGATCACCAAAAGAACTTGGGTGACCTTCGCCATTACAAGCAAGAGCTTGAGAGAAAAACACTGGAAATGCAGTCTATGACTGTTGGCTTGAAAGGTGTACAGTCAAAACTGGAAGGTAAGCAGCTGATAACAACACGACTTCAGGGAGAAGTTGGTACATTGCGTAGAACTAATGCTAAGCTGAAAAATGAGGCCATTCACTTCAAAGAGATTCTGAAGGAGGCAGAATTGAACCTTATGACTTCTAAATCACTAGAAGAACACCTTGGAGAAAGTCTGCGTGCATCTGCAGAAGAAAAGAATGACTTGTTTGCCCAGCTTGAAAAGTCTTATGAAGAATCTACTGAGCTTACTCTAGAGGTTGAAAAATTGAATGCAGAGTTATGCAAGCTTAAGGAGCAATATGTGGCTGATTCAAAAAGCACTGTTGATGAATTGGTCAAGTCTTCAAAATTAGTGGAAGCTCGGCTTCAGGGAGAATTAGAGTCTGGTCAGAAAAAAGTTGAACTTCTTTCGAGGCAGGTCTTAGAACTGAAAAAAGAATTGAAAAGCAGTCAGGAGAAAGCTGACACTCTAGCTGAAGAGCTAAAAAAAGAAAAATCAGAACGACTCTACTTAATGGCTGCGAAGAAAGACCTGTCTAAGGAACTATGTGATGGTCATGAAAAGAATTTACTCCTGCATTCTGAAGTGGATTCTAAACAACAAGAGTTGGAGGATGCAAGTTCTGCACTGGAGGAATTAAAAGAAAAAAAGAAAATAGAAAAGGAAAATTCTGCTTTACATCTATCCAAAATCAATGACTTAGAGTCAGAATTGAAGCTTGTTAAGTTAGAAAAAGAGAAGGCTATTGGCATCATTTCCTCTCTTGAGTTTATCCAGAAGCAGCAAGAAGAAAAACTTGAGCATGAAAATAAAATGGTAAAAGACAAGGAAAGGAATATAAAGCAGAAAAATAGTGAAATAGACGACCTGAATGTGAAGCTGGAAAAGAGTGCTACAGACAATACTGAACTTACCAAATCAGTAGCCAGTATGAAGCAGCAGCTCAAGGAGAGTCAAAGGGCACACAAAGAAGCTGTGAAAGTTATTCAAGATGAGTTGTCACTAAGACACACACAGTTGTCTACTGCTAGGGAAGACTTGAAATTACAGCGTAGCAAAGAAGAAATCCTTAACTCCAAAATAGAATACCTTGCGGGATCCCTTGAGAAAATGACGAAAGAGAAATGCTCACTTGAAGACAGTACAGAAGTTAGTGTTAAATGCATCGAAGACCTTCAGAGCCATGACAAACAATTGACTATTCAATGTGACAACCTTAAGAATCAGTTAAGCAGTGCAACTGAATCCAATAATTTACTGAGCTCAGAAGCTTCAAGCTTGAGGCACCAACTGCGACAGAACGAAAAGGAATTGGATCAAATACAAGCCCAGCTACATGCAGCAGAGATTAATCTTGAAGTATGTCACAGGACCATCTCGGAGAATGAAAAGGTCTTGCTTTTTAGGGAACAAAAACTGGAGGAAGCAGAGACTCAATACAAAGCAGCATGTGATCAAATAAAAGAATTAAAAGCACAAGTAAGTGCTTCTTCATTGGAAAACTGCAACAAGGATGAAGAAATATCAAATTTAAAAACCACACTGGAATTGCATCAGAATGATTCAATTGTTCTGCAGAGCTCTTTAGTGACTCTGCAGAGTGAATTCGATGAGTCTAAGAGGCAGATGAAAGACTTGGAAATGGAAAGTAAGCTGCTCCAGTCTTCTCTTGAAGAAGCTGGAACCATCATAATTGAGAATGAAAATACCATCAAAAACCTTAAAGAGGGTATTTCAGACCAGAATCAGCAAAAAGAAAGATTAGCAGAATCTCACTTGATTGAAGTAAAATGCATGAAGGAGAAAGAAGAAGAACTTGGCATTCAAATACAGAAACTAAAGTATGAAAATGAGGAGTTGGAAAAAAGGAGGAAAGAACTAGAAAGTGCACAGGAAGAACTGAAGGGGTCTGTAAGCAAGCTTGGAAATGAAAAGGATATTGAAATCGTAAAACTTCAAGACGAAGTTCGAAGTGCCACTCAGAAGATTTCAGAAGTTGAGGATCAGTGTGGTGTGCTGAGAGTAAAAGAGCAAGCTCTGAATGAGGCTGTAAAAGACTTGAAGACTGTTGTTTCTGATTTAGAAGAACAATTGAAGCAAGAACGGTGCACTTCTCAGTCTTTGAGAGATGAAGTACAGGTCCACGAAGAAACTTTGCAGGACATTCAGAGGCTTAATGAAAAGGTTTCTCTTCTGAGCATCAGTGCGAAGGAGAAATCCAATCAGGTAGTCAAACTTGAAGATTCACTGAACAATTGTGAAATAAAAGTCAAAGATTTACAGGCTGAAAATGAAGCTCTGTTGGAAAAAGTTTCTGAGCTTGCTGCTTTGAAACAAATTGTGGCAGACCAAGATGCAGTTATTGCCGACAGCACTAGAAAACTGAAGCAAAAAGACACAGATTATGAACATGTATTGAAAGAAAGAGATCAATTTTTGTCTACAGTCAGGGAACTGGAAATCAAGCACCATCAAAAGGTACCCTCACCACAGCCTGCTAAAATCAATGCCAGCACAGGTAATGAAGACATTGCAAAACTAAGGCAACTATTAGCAGAAAGGGAAGATGAAGTTGTCAGAACTAGACAGTTCACTGAAGAATTATTGATCAATGTGATGATGAATGCCCCATCATTACTTGAAAAGTAGTTATGGCTTGTTTGTGCATTATTTATAAGGTAACATTTTTAGTCAATTCTGCACACTGTAACTTTTTTTTATTGTCATCTGAATTTGTATACACAAAATATCATTATTTATGTTCTATTTTCTTCATTTTAACACAATTAATATATATGATCAATCATAATGAGTTGACATAAGTTAAATCTCTGTGTAGATTCATAGTTAGGCCACTCTTTATTAAAAAGAAAAAAGAAGTAAAAATACATACAAAAGGATTGTTAGTATAGTTACTTTTCTTGTTCTTCAAGATTGTTTTATTATTGAAACAAAATAATATTGATGGATTAAGTGTTCAAAGAGCAGCTCTTGTATAATGAAGTGCTTTCATTAACTATATGATGACATATCTTAGTTCTTCAAGTAATGATGATTGCATGTACTGGAATTGGATTAAAATGCCCAAAATATCCTAGGCTTATGTCTTTATCTAACAAAGTAAAATGAGTCACTACCAGGAATGGTACAAAAAAAATTTGGGTGGGTGTAGTTCATGTAGCTAAGAGTCTTACATTTTCCTGAAAAAAACAAACAAACAACATGTATACATATGGTTTAAATTATTATAACATGTGTAGAATATATTCCTGTGTAGCTAAAGTTTCTCATACGTATTTTCAGCAAATTCACTAGTCTTGTAGTTAAATTAAGAGCGATTGAAACGTTTATTTAAACTTCATTTAAATGTAGAGAAGTGTTTACCCTTTACCGAATTCTGCGTGAGACAAAGGTAAAGGATCTCGCTTAGAGCAAGCCGCCGCCGTGAGAACAGTTGTGAAACTCCCGGATGCAGCTGAGGCGGAATTATTACACTGTGGCATTCTGCCGAGGAGGTGCGGCGAGCTATATAAGGGACCCGCATTCAAACGCTGCTCTACTCTTATCCGCGCCTTTGACCGTTTTCACAAAAATGACACTGTAAATGGAGGGTCATAAATGTTCGTAAAATACTTACTTTCGCTTGTGGGGATCTTACTTTTCAGTGAAATTGGTAAGTTTAAAGACGAAGTAGAAGTGTCCTTTGCATAAATTATTAACAACTTTATTATCCCGCAGGAGCCACGTTTGATTGCAATGAAGAGTGTGTGGGAGCTTACCAATCAGGCCAACCTCCAGTGACTTCTTGTAGAGTAGCATTAGATGCCATTAACTGCCTCTTTAACAATGGATGCATGGGATTCTCTGTTATCATCATCAGAATTAGTAATGACCTTCAGAGGCTAAACTGCATTGAACCACCAACTCCAGCCACTCAGGAGAATGCTACAGTTTGCCCAGACTTGCCTGAAGTTGAAGGCACTGGACCGTCCATGAGCATGCCCAGTCCACATGCTGTCCTATCAAATGACCTTCCATCTGCTTGTTATGCACCAGCTTCACATCTGGTGAGTTGGAACCAGTGCAGTCTCTTCATGGACTCACAGTTGAGGGCCTTCAGTGGCTACAGACAAGGGCTTGAGACATGTAGCATCCCTGGGAATTGGGTGCTTCTCGAGCACCCTAGCTTGAGGATTGAAGTTGAAGGCACTAACATGACCAATATTGAAGGAGCAACCTACACAAGACTCTCAAAGATTAATGTCACCATAAATCCAAGTGATTGTGATCCAGTTGCGCACACTTATGTCGCGCAGGGGTCTCTGCCTCTCTCGGAGCAATTGTTACCTCCGGTTGAAAATTCCGGTGTTTCGTCAGCAGTACAGCTCACCTGTGACACTAACGGCACCGTGGTTACTCTGTTGGTGTCCTGGCTGAGTACTGCCATAGTGATTCGCCAATATGCCGGGTTTCTGTCTATCACCATCAAGGTCCCTTCGCAGATTGCCTCAGAGAGCAAAGGTTTGTGCACAGGATGCCCATTTGAGAAGTATATCAACATCACCCAGGTCTATGATCAAATATCCTCATCTTGCACTGACGCAAGGAGCAGAGCCGAAGTGGGCTGCTTTGTGCGAGGAGGTGTGGTCAACCAAGATCACCTGAAGGTGGTGAGAAACAACACGTACTTGGATGTTTGCCGGTTCAACTTGTACAAGACGGGCAGTATCGACGTCTTGACCATGATCAGTGCCATCACGGACGATGCCAAAGCCATCACTGAACTCCCGATTGCCACTCTGCCATCAGTCTCTCCTTCTAACACGCAGTCCCCGTCCAGTTCAAGCACACCTGCTACCACACAGTCTCTGTCCAAGTCAGCAAACTCTGTCAGTGGAGCACGAGGACTATACTCTTGCTCTGAACTCACTATTCTTTTGTTCAGTTCCCTCTTTCTCCTTCTCAGATGACAAAGGTCATTTGAAACCAGTTAATTTTATTTATATTATATGTGTGTGGTGTGTATATATTTTGGGAATGTCTCATCCATCCCTTCAGTTCACACACTGCTCAAGGCAACCATGTCATGTTCTATTATTTGTCACTGGGTTCTGTTTTAGATTTGCACAATAAATGACAATTAAAAATGTTTTTCAAGAGTCAAATATAATAATTTCTTGGTATGAACAGTATGCTGTCAGTGTGTGGCTTGCCAAGGGAAGTTGCTATTTTGTTGTGCTCCAAGCAGAATTACATTAATGAAATTTACTCTTAATAAACTGAAAATAATGGGCTTATCTGCTTTGGAGGAAGTTTAAATAAAAAGTTGATATTGTAGTTGTGGGAGTGCATCTAAATGTAGACAATGGGAACCGTGTGGTCCCTTGTGAGGTGGCTGCAGCACATGGCAAAAGGGACTTGGATCCTTTGATGTTGGTTGCATTGGGTATAAAGCAAACCATTGCCACAAACACACTAGCCATGTATTCTGCCATGAGGGGAGATGAAATTCAATCCAGTGACACACATAAGCTTGTATTGCACTAAACCAATTTCAAGGAGTCTACCCTTGTGTGTGTGTGTGTGTGTGTGTGTGTGTTGTTGTTGTGTGTGCATGTATGAACATATGTGTTCTTGCTAGCACGTGTTCTTGCTAGCACGTGTCCATGCATGCATTCAAATTATTGCGAGTACAAATGACACACTGCCAAGCGATAGATTCTAGATTAAAATTACTGTTTTTCTTACTATACCGGAAGGTAACTATGGGATAGCACCATTAAAACAAAAAGAACCCTTAAGTTCATAAATGAGGCATTTTAAATGACATCTGCTTTACTGACAAGCCATCATAAGCTCATGTAATCCTAAAGGTTAACAATTATCCAGTAATTAAAAAAAGAAGAAGTTGAAGGGATTCTTTGCAGGTAACCAGGTTGCTAGCATTCCAGGGGTTTATAGCTTAACACCCAGTAATTCGATTTTTAGTGGGCTGCTAACTGCTGTTTACAAGGAAGTTGATCAAGCTAGTGATAATGATCTGCAATCCTAGGTAGCAAGTTAGCTTATTTAGTCATCCAAGCTGAGGCTAATGATCCCTAGAGATCACACCCCCTCTGAGTGGAATTCTAGAGCCAAATTGTCTAATAAAACTTGCTAAGATCTATCAGGAGAAATTAGCAAGAAATTTATGAGGCGCATGACTTCGTTGGGATTCAATAGGTTCTGCTATGGATTCTAGCCAAGGCTGCTGTTTGCCTACTTTTGTGACTCACCCATCCATTCATAAAGATTAATTGTGGGTGTAATTACTGGGAGGGAAAAATTACTGTTTGCCTCAGTTTATTTATCTTATTGCAAGGAGTGGATGTAGAGCCATCCTTGGAATTATTCTCAAATCATTCTTGAAATTGCTTTAAATCAGTTGCATTTTTTCCTCATTAGCCTCCAGTTGGAAACAGGTGGAACTAAGTCAATAAGAATTACCACTGTCTGCTACACTGAACCAATATGCTCAAAATTAAGTTCACAGTCTCTATAAAGACTGAATTCTTAATGTCATGCGTGGGCTGTCCATACAAGGACACTGAACTAATAAAATATGCCTAAAATTAAGTACACAGTCTCTTATACAAGAAGTATTCCACTAATGGTTTCAACTATAAATAATCAGTAAGTGAAGTTGAGAGTGCTAAGAGCAAGGTTCTGTCCTTTGTGATGGGTTATAAATTACCACACTATAATTGTGGTCATGTGGCTGGTTTGCTTTGGCAACATTAGGTTAAAAAATCTGTTTGGCATTCAGCCAAAGCACCTGTTTGACAGGTACAAGGATTGGAATGATCTCTCTCAAAAAAGAAAAGCCTAGAAACAAAGTTGAACATTGAGAAATCTAACAAATGTTGCAATTTGATTGGGTTATACATGTATATCACTTACACACATGTACTCGCACACACATACACACATGTACTCACACACACTTACACACATGTACTCACACACTTACACACACATACACACGTACTTACACACATGTACTCACACACTTACACACATGTACTCACACACACTTACACACATGTACTCACACACTTACACACATGTACTTGCAACACATACACACGTACTTACACACATGTACTCACACACTTACACACATGTACTCACACACACTTACACACATGTACTCACACACTTACACACATGTACTTGCACACACATACACACGTACTTACACACATGTACTCACACACATACACACATGTACTCGCACACACTTACACACATGTACTCACACACACTTACATACGTGTATGCATGCACCCAATATCTTGCTATCACACTCACTTCATGCGGAAAGCAATCATTATTGGTAAGGATATCATAAAAAAAAACTGACAGAAGTTGAGAGCAGCCAACAAGCTAGTAAACCATACAATTAGCTAACAATACAAAATATTTGATCTTCATACAAGTCTTCAACAGCTTCATAGAAACCAATATTCTGTAGCACTTATGAAGCCATGCAGTAACACAAGTTGATGTTCCTCAACAAAATAAACACACTACATAGAGAGAAAAAAGGGCTGAAAAAAAATTCAGATGTTAATATTGCCATTCAGATGCTACACAGCATCTACAAATTAAGGTACTACATAACACCGACATATATAATATTGATTCACATCACATAGCAACCTATTGCACCAACAGTAGTATTGACAACATTTAGCTAAATGAACCTTTCCTTTATACCATGTTGTTGTTTTTTTGTTTTTTTTAAAGACTGGCTCAGAAATTTGTAGTTGACTGACTTCAAAGCCTCCTCCTCACTATGTGGGATTATCTTCTTTGTGTTTAGGCCGACTGATGCTATGCATTATTGGCAATAGCGAGGACGTGCTCGAAATAACATGACAGAAGTGGAACATGCTCAATTAAGGTTCAAATGCTAGCTACCTTTGGGAGATGTGTACTTGGCCATTAAACCATTGTAAATTAATTAACATGACAATCTGCTAAAGAGAAAAATATAATAATAAATTTTAGTAAATATTTTAAGAGTCAACACATAAAAATATTCTCCCAGTCACCCACTTCACACATACAACAACAAGAAGGTAATTTTTTGTTGTACAAATGTGAAGAAAATATGGTGCGTTCAATACTAGTTGGTCCTACCATACTCAGCAGCCAGCAACTTTCTTTACTCATGACTAAATTGGATCGGAAGCAATTCTACTATAAATCACATGGGGGAAACTAAGTTTGTACATCCTACATAATAGCCAGTAAATAAGGTAGGAATCCAGTGATTAAAAGCTCATTCATGCATTTGTATATGTGTGTGTGTGTGTTAACATGAAGTAGGTCAATATGCATGTTAGCATGAGGCAGGTGATATATTGGATATAATCTACACACACACATTCTTTTCCATACGATACTGCTGTAACATATACGGATTCCATCTAGCAGGAAACCAATACTAGATGCGTTGGCTAGTGATTTGAGGTGATTCCCAGATCCCTGTCTTTATGGGCTGGCACGGCAATAGCTGTTGCTAGGACTCTTAAACAACTGCAATATTATTTAATCACTAACTTCATATCTTTCTTTGTTTCCCCCCCACACACACACGCAGCACACACACTTCTCCTGAACTTATCATTAAAGAGCTGTCACTTATTGTTGAGACACAAACAACTTAAATCCTATAGCATTACTCCTACATTTAAAGAACCTGCCTGTAAAACAAACAAATGAAGCAAATACTTTTCATCCCGTCACTGTCCTGTGCACCACACAAGACAAATTGCTCAATAAAGATAATCCAATATGAGGTTAGCAAGGGTCTAAACTGATATGCAACATAGTTTCTGGTCACATAGAAGGCCTGCTGGCTTACAAAGCTGCTGATGCTGAGTACTAAATAAAGGCCTTGACATTAGTCATATTGGCATGGGGCTGTGGTCGTAGTTTAATGTGAACTTTTTGGTAGTAGCAGTTAGGTGGTGAGAAAGACGCATGAGCTCAGAGGGAACTCTACTGATCAGGATGTTTCTTCATCCAGTGGCTAGATTGTTTAGCCTGCAGATCTGGCCAAAAAAATGGTGATAAGTTGTTGGTGAAGGTTAAAGGGTAAACCTCAAATTTCCTAAAGAAAGAAAAAAGGGGAAAAAAATTCTGATGAAGCTTGGATTTCCTTTGGAGGTGGAGGTATGATCATTCTTAGTAAGATATTATCAAACCTCGAAATAACCCTCTCAGGGAAAACAAAACAAACAAACTAAATGGTGGCAGAAAAGGGAAAGGCACATGATGGGCTGACAATTAGCTATAACTGAATTAAGGATATTGCCAGTTAATTGATCTAGTGCCCTCAAAATCTGCTTACTAGAGTGGTGTGGGCTATCTACTCCTGGATTTTCATAGGTGTGGTGGTTTCCTAGGACACTAGATGGGTCAAGGGTTATTCTGGTGGAGGTCTCACTTGGATTGTTCCAAGGAATTTGAGGTTATTGTTTCAAAGGCACACAATTATCTGGAGTGAGATTGGGCGAGATGTTTATCACTGGCACAACCCACCAACTCCCACCTGAGCCAAGTGACAAATAGTGGTCCCCTTAGGAAAATGGGATGATATAGCCCATATGAAATGCATTACTACAGACCTCCTGTCACAAATCCAACAAGTACTCAGTTATATCCCTTCCCCTCCTCAACCAAGAACCCCAAAATAACAACAAACAATGCTGTAATAATAAAACCTAATTAAATCCCCCAACCCCAAACAATAATTCTGCATCACCAGTGTTCATATAATATTTCAACTCTAGGCAAAATGTTTCGCATGAAAGATATTTATTTGTCACTTCTTGATCATATTAGGAGCACTAATGGCATTTGTTGTATTTGTTAAAACCCTTTACTAGCCTCTAATTACATTATGCACTGGCTTGCACAGTTTATACAGGTAGTATATGACTACCACACTGTCTCTCCCACTCAGCAAATGGGGAGTCTAAGTGGTTTGGCAAAGTGGTGGTTACCTAGATACATGTGTGCTAAGCTTAACAATTATGGTGGGACCCTCTCCCTTCTCATTCTTTACTCATGGGATGATGGGAGCAAGAGAGCTATTAACACAGGCTATTTATAGAAAGATACAGGAAACATGAAATGAGACATGTACATTGTCATGACAATGCCAATAAAGAATATTACTGACTTTATGATTTTGGGAAGTCATTGATATGTTTCCACTAAGCCTGGTTTCCACTAACCCTGGTGAGACATGTACGCACACACATATACGCACCACTAACCCTGGTGAGACACGTACACACACACATACACACACACCATTAACCCTGGTGAGACACATACACACACACATACACACACTTGTACACAAACATACAAACACAAAGACAAAAAAGTAAATTCTTTTGCTGCCGCAAGGCGGTCACATGCATCTAGCTAAGTGCACTAAGCAGGCATAAGAGCCACGCAAGCAAAGCTCTTGGAGTTGGGCTAGGAACTTGCAGGAAAACAGGCCATTCCTCACAGCAAGTGGTGTGGACACTCAAAGTCCCACCTGGATCATCACTGTTTCATGAGAAAAGGCCTTGAATTTGCACTCCAGCAAATGCCAGTGCCAGGTACCCAATCACAGCTGGGGGGGGGGGGGGGGGACAGTGGGGCTAAAGGGAAGCACACACACACACACACACACACACACAGAGATGGAGCTGGCACCTAGAATTTCTTACAGCTCACTGGGTCAGCATTAATGTAACACACGCATGATCACACTTACACAAACAACATACGTGTACATGCACACACCATGAGCATACACATGAACATCACGCTACATGTCTATCATGCTAGCGCACAAGCAATATTACACATCCACACACTCACGCATGTACCTACAAATTACATTACAAGGAGGTTTGCTTATCACATCCGCCAACTTCCCTAATTAACAGCTACTGACTACAGCCTCAGGAATTTAATTACCACTTTTGCAGCAGGTGGGCTGGATAGCTGCTTTTGTTCCATGGTCATTTATACACAAATATGCCCAAGAGCAATCTGGACACTTACTGAACAAGTGCTGATACACTAGGAGTCGGGAGTCTGCACATCTGGTCTTCTCAATGCCCCACTATAATAGCTGGTAGCCACTGCCTCACACAAATACGATGGGTCAGCCAAAGATGCCACCATACTAGTGCTAGCAAGGGAAACCACAATACAACAACAAGAAGAAGCTAAACACACACACATATTGAATATCATTTGATTGAGAAAAATGTTTTAAGATGAAGAAGAATGGGAAGGAAAAGGTGATAAGGAATGAAAGAGTGATGAGGAATGGAGCAGAGGAATGAAATGGTTAGCTATGTGGAATGGAATAGAGGAGTAACGGAATGAATGTAAAATAGAATTGTGATGACCTGAATTCAACTAGCTTGGGGAAGTGGCATGTTTTTATGAGGACCAATACATTTCCTGTGGTGTGTGAACAATACCATTGGAAGGAACATTGTATGCAGTAGACTGGAAAAGTGATACGAAACAGAAGAACTACCAGAGGAACTAATAGGGGGGCTGTGACATGGAATGAAACAGTGACCGTGACATGGAATGAAACAGTGACCATGACATGACATGGAATGAAACAGTGACTGTGACATGGAATGAAACAATGACCGCGACGTGGAATAAAACAGTGACTGTGACATGGAATGAAACAGTGACCGCGACATGGGATGAAATGGTGACTGGCGCGGGGTGAGTGATTGTGTAGGATTAAATAGTGCCTGACGTGGGATGGCATACATTTCTGTTTATATTCTTAATAAGGCTCTCACAATATAATACAGATAGAGTTACTTGCTAATTACACAGTGCCTTTGCTAACTTTTATCCAGACAGTCTGCCAGAAACAATTAATGGTGGAAATATTTTAAATTTGTAGGTCTTTATAACTATCCTGTACTCAAACGTACATAGCACGAAATTATTGTTAAGTAGGAATTACAAAATAGTGGCAGTTAGCTACCGTACATTAACATTCTTAACCAATCCTTGTAAATTTGAGGTGATAATCAGTAATTTGCTGATATATTGCATTTGGTACCAAATGGGTTTGCTGAAAAATCACAATACATAGCTACATTGATACATAAAAATAGTCTCACATTTTTTTTCACAAAAGCCAAATATTAGGGAGTAACATACATTTTCTATTTAGCTGCGGACCTCCAATAGGTCACTATCGGCATGCAAGTTGTTTGGTTTCATTCATATCTCCACGCTGCCACGCCAGCACTCCATGCCCAACCAAAACACACACACACACACACACACAAACATGTATAATTGAAACTAAATCAATTAGACACAATAAGAAGAAAAATATAAGAATAAGAACATAATTAATAACATAAAAATTAGTGATTCCTTTTTCTTTTTTTTCCGGATTTTGCTTCATGAGAATGTCTGGGCACTCCCTAGTTCAGACCATATAATAGCCACACCCTCTCTGTGATGGCCAGAAGTACTCAGTGGACATCAAACACAAACCAGTCAAATGACACCACATCTAAACTTGAATTATGGTCACCTCATTTGTCTCTTACATAACAGACCTCACTGCATGTGGACAGGCTCTCGTGCAGACCAGTGAGTCATACAGAATTCAAATTTTGTAGTAACTCGATAGGAGCAACATCTGAGGGCTTCATGTCACTGGTTAAACACGCATGTGCATGCAAACACATGTATATCTATCTGTTTGATCTTGCTGCGAAATAAATATATATACACACCTTCTGTGGCAGGGGAGGGGAGGGACTTAGACACTGCGTAACCAAGCAAAATTCAATGATCATACCATTGAGAGTTGCTTTGGGGAGGGCTAATGCAATAATGACTATGTATTTTCAAATTGACATGGTTGATAGACAGGCTAGACAATCTCCATGGTGCTGATGTTCGAGAATACACTAACATTAAATGTATCTTCCTCCAGTAATTACAATTTCTGTCTAAAGATACAGATCATTTTCCCAGTATAAGCTTATATATAGCAGAATTTTACACTTGGCTATGCAGAAGTAGAGTGGTAAGGGGTGCTGGAATCCTGAACATTGGACTAATTAAGTGACAACATAGACAGCTATATAAGTAAACTTATGTTTCAGTCTGTTCTTGTCTGTTATGCACTAAAAACATACTGTCAATGTATCCTACTCTCCATGACCCCTAGTACGTTACCATGACGTATGTAACCATGACAACACAGAGACATTTATAATTGTCTGTGCCTTTATTCATTTCCGGATTAGGTTCTTCACTGTTAGCATATGGGAACATTTTCAATTTGGCACAAGCTGCAGAGTTGTACGCAATTAATCTCGTTAAGATATGAATGTGATAAAACAATGTGGTTTCTTCTCTAATCCCCTCACTGAATTAAGTTAACTACATACATACATACATCTTATGCAGCACTTTACTATTAGAAATATTGTAATTAATTACTATGCATTATCCAGATAAATATATAATAACATGCAATATTACCTACATAGCTCTATACTATATTTGGATTTGACACTCTCTAGCTTTTGGAGCTACCACATGCAATAACATAGTGTTGGTCAATTTTTTAAAATTTATTTGTTGACACATCCCGAGTTGTAGTGTCATAGCTGGAGAAAACTTAATAATGACAGTAATATATTAGCTAGAGGGAGAAGGAACAGTTAAGGATACAAAAATTTCAGAAGTGCACATACTAGATGCTTATTATAATGTAAAGAACAGCATTACTTCTTTAACTCTTTACCCTCATTCCTACTTTTCCACCTCTGAACATTAAGTATAAAGATGTCTTAAAGCACTATTAATTTTAAACTTAAGCCAATAAGCTAAGTTTTTCTTTTCAATGGAGTGTTATCTCCCATCACCGTTACTTCAATGTAAAAAATTTGGTATCACAGAATCGATTAATAACATGTCATTACCAAGTTCATAGACTAGCATGGAATATTTAACTGAATCAGTTTTGCCACAGTCCAGACATGGTGCAATACAACTCTCTCAAATTATTATTATTAGGTGAAATCCTAGTCAGCCAGACTATTCAATTATCAGAGTAGCTTGATAAAATACATTAGCTATCAATATGTATAACATACACACAGAGTTCAGAGGCTAAATAATGGTAGTGAGCATGCACAACTAATAAAAGAATTGGCTATTAGAGTTACAAGTTGGTTCATGTGGCAAACCTAGACCAGTTTGAATTTAATAAAATAAATAATAAAAAGGGACATTTGATAAATTTTGTACAAACCTATCTTTTGTTAATGTTTTATGAAGGGCAGTGCATCGAGTCTGCCATTTTTTCACCACCACTGCACTATCTTGTCTATGGAATCTTTCCCTTCAATTTTCCTTTCATATGTAAACGTTGAGGTTTTCAACTGCGCGTTAATTCGAGTGTGCGCATTTGCGGTACAGCCAAGAACAGCTGCTTCCCTGTGCGTTCCTCTCTCTACAACGTAAATAACTGTTAGTTTGAGTTTTTGAATGCCTATCTACTACTCAAAACCATTTACTTTTACTGCGTGCGAGCAGCAGTGATGCTTTGAAATTTCGAGTATTCTCGTTGGTGTGCTCTATATAGAAGTATACAACTGTAAGTCGAAAAATGGACACATCTGATTCCATATTTGTACACTCCCCAAAGACCCACTACCACTCTAAGACAACAGCTGCAGAATTTATGGAAGGTAGTGGTAGCAGTCCAACTAAATCTGATTCCAGTTCCAAATCTTTTTTGGATGAAAACAACCAGAATTCCAGAACTAATTTTTCAGGAAGCGGAGACAGTGATGTTAGTGAAATGATAGTAAATGATACCTCAAGGTTTCAAAATCTCAGTAGCCATCGAAAGAAGAGTGGTGAGTCTGAGTATCGACCTGCTTCAGACTCCAATAATGATGATTTAAATTCAAAATCAGGAATGGAGTCTGAGTCGGATGAAAGTTTGAGCGAAGGCTCAATTCAGAAGACGTTGAGGTTAAAAATCTCTGGATCCAAAAGACCTAGAGCCGCCATCAGTGACGATGACTCGGATGAAAGTAGGTCGACCTCTCGGTCTATATCCAACCCAGCTATGTCACGTGACGTCAAGAATCCTCCAGTTGCAAGAAAGTCACCTTTAGGAGTGATACGTAAGTCACCATTGGGGACAGTACGGCAGTCACCTTTAGGAGGTATGAGAAAGTCTCCTTTAGGGGCCATGACAAAGCCATCTATGGTGGCCAACCAGTCACGGACAAACATCAGGGATGTAGCAGTTATGAGGGGATACAGGTACTCTATGCACCCATCTCGTTCAGCGGCCATGAATGTCTGCTACAAGCGATATTTAATCGTTGACGAGAAAGAACACTCTGATGATAGTTCAGAAGCCTCAGTTGGTAGAAGAAGGGGAAGGAGAAAAGACAGTGATAGTGAATTTGAGGTTCCTGGAATGGAGGATTCATCTGAGGAAGAAGCGAGCATCGAGGAGGATTCTGAGGATGAGTACTGTCCACCAAAGAGGAAGGGTAGAGTGGGAAGGAGGAGAAAGGTAAGTTTTGTTGTTGTTTTTAGCAAGCTAGGTACTATTTATGATTCTGATTCAAGGAACCTTGTTGATCAAATAGTGGCCAACAGGAAGTAATTTTGTGTATAAGCTTATGTGCTAAGATCTAAAGTGTTTATATAGATATGTGATCACACATGAATCTGTGCTAATTATAGAAATAAGATGGGATAGCATCATATTATGCATTATGTCTGATTAGGAATGGGAAGAAGCTAGTGGCAGTGATAGTGACTATACTCCTGGGAACAGGAAGAAACGTGGCGGTAAAGGCAGAAAGATCATCAAGAAGAGGTATGCAAGTTATAGGATTTTCAAGTTCAGGTTGTTTGGATTTGTGTACTAAAGTGAGTGTTTAAGGAAGTTAAGCCTTGTCTTGCCTGCTTGCCTGTTTGGGTACATTAATTTATATATTATATATATGTTTAATATTTATTTCATGTGTATTTGTTTGTATACAGTACTGGATATGAGCACAGGTTTGAATCTGAAGGAGAGTTCAGTGGAAGCAGCAGTGAGTCAGAGTTTGAACCGGGAGGCTACCAGAAGAGAAGAGGCAAGAAATCCAAGAGGCATGGGCACAACAACGACAGAGCAGAGGCATCACCCTCTGACTTCACTCGGACAACTGGGAGGAGTAGGGGTGTGGTTAACTATAAAGACTTTTATGGGGCGTCAGAAAGTGGTGAAGAAGGTGAAAATGTTGGTGAAGGAGCCGAGGGTGAGGCTATTGCTCCTCTGGAAGAAGACAACCGGGAGACTATTGAAAGAATTCTGAAGAAGAGAGTAGGACTAGTTGGAGGTGAGCAGCCATATGCCTTATGGAGAATATGAGTTGGAATTGTGGGTGGAAGTGGGATTGCTGCAATGGAATTGGGAATGAGGACAATCCCTGTTCATGATCTGGTTTCTGAGAGAGCCAGGTAGTTTATTATTTGGTTGCTTGTTTGTATACTACTACAACAAATGTAAGGTTAACAGGAAACGAATAGGAGTGGCAAAAACCAACTTTATTGATTTTAGAGGGGGGGGGGGGGGGGGGCAATGAAAGTAAAGTAATTTCATTGTGCATAAACCTTACTATGCTTTAAAACATGCACAGTTATGCAGATTTCATGTTGCATTGCTGAAACTGAAGGATTTCTGGGTGGGGCATGAGGAGCGAAGACTTGCAGGGCCAATGCCCCTTTTACCCCCTCACTCTTAAATACAACTTTGAAAATAATGGGTGAAATTACCATATTATATGCTTGATCAGATGACATATATTACTACTCTCAGATAGTATGGTAGTAGCATCCCCACCTGCTTTATTCATGATACATAGTAGCCACTCTGAAAAATAGCAGTCGGTTATATTTTGTATACATAACTGACATATGTGACCGGCTATGAAAAAATTGACCGTTGTGACAATAAATTAAAATTGAGTAAACACACTGTAAAGTCAATCTACCTCAATTTTAAAAAAAAAAATTTTTTTTTTTTGGGGGGGGGGGGGGGGGTTCCTGAAACCTTTACTCAAACTACCCCAGGTTAAATTTTTGGCTGATTTGGGCGAAGGCTTCTTTGGAAAAAAAAAAGGGTTTTAGTTATGGCAGTCTATCGTTCAAATTGTACCCAGCTGCATTTGGAGAATGTGGGTCGCCGTTTCTATGATAATACCTGCGGAAACTTAAAGAAAAAATGGCCGAAGGAATAATAGCTTACAGCAAAAACTCTAGCTTACCGAGTATGACTAGCAGGTAAAGCCTAAAAGCTTACCAACTTTTTTCACGAAGTCTTGGAGGAGTAGTAAGCAATAATTACGCACAAAAACTCGGGCTGTGAGGTCGACCTTTCCCGGTAATTCTTTCGTAATAGTATAACGGTCCGTGAACGGAAATCACTCATAAAACTTTAAACGCGATTTTCTCTTGAGTTTAATTTTTGTAATGGAGCTAACCGCGTGGCTTTATGAGTTTGTATAGCCCGTGGAGACACTCCAAGCTAAAGAACGAATGGTAAGCACTTCTGACCCATTAAAAACTAGAGGATTACCGAATAAAATCTATTTTTTAAATTTTGTCACAACAGTCGGTTTTCTCATGGCCGGTCACATTATGGTAAAAATTGACAACAAGAGTCTCAAAAAAAATTTTTTTTTAAGTAGTTCTGAAGAATGGCTGTTTTGGTATACAGTTATTTTTCATCCATAACTTAACTAATTTTGGTGAAATTTTTTGTATTTCTATTCAATATTCCACACAGGCAATCAATTTCTTATAAACATCACTCTCAAATACATGCCACTCATGAATAGTAGCCTCCCTCATCAATAAACTGAAAAGAATAATCGCTGTGGCATCTGATCCAGCATGTACGATAGTTTACCTTAATTTTAGTTTATTGATGAGTATTAGAATGAAAGAATAATTTGTTTACAACCATTCTGATAGCTTGTCATGGCAAAGGGAGAGATGAAGTTATCAGTAGATAATCAGGGGTTTGAAAATATATCCTTATTGGGTTTGTTGTGTAATGATTTGGTGTAAATATTTTGCTTCAATTGGCTGCTGTACAGCAACACGAACAATTGCCACAGTAGTACTGAGATGTGTCCAAGAATAGGAACACGCTGAATAATGCATATTTATTTTCATTGAAAACCACAAGGTCTGCTATCGTATAGAGTAAATGTGATAAAAGGGTGAGGAATTTGTATTAGCATCAGCTTTGTCACTTTTGATTAGAGGTGCAGTATATATTGGATAAGGACTTCAGCAAATATTTTCTAATGAAAACTTGGCCCTGACTTTGTTGCTATGAAACATGGACCATTTTAGTCTTTGCAGGACTATCTGAATGCATAAGGCTTGATTTATATGTGGTGGTGAAAATACTAGCTTGCCCTTAAGGGCTATTAGGATAGTGTTTGTGTATCCTGGCAAGCTAATTCACCGCTAAAAACATAGAACAGTGTGCCTATGTATTATGTTAGGAAAACATGATAATATTTATTTTTTTGTACGGACTTTCCTCAGGCAATAGTTTAGTGTTACTGTTCAGTCAATGGTTTGTGATTACGTGTGTTGATGGTTGAGGCTGCATGTTTAGTATGCTGAAGCTAGCTGACGCAGGTTTCTGAATGATGTTGGTTCCAACGTAGTTAATAATTTAATTAAAGTTTATTGGAAAGACGAGCAACAAATCATCTGAAGTGACTTGCATCAGCATAGTGGCTGTAACCATTAATAAGTCTTGAAACAGAAATACTGGTTCTACCTGCACAGTTGTTCATATAAATATTCACTTTTTTTACGTGAAGTGGATATTGGTTTATAACTTGTTAAAGGAAAGAAGAAAATATTAAGCAGAAGAGAGAGAGAGCATTTGAAAGGGAATTCAACTTTTCAGCTTCTGATTATAGCCTCTATTAAATAACTGTACGTCCCACCACAGTAAAAGATATTAAATAGCGTGAAGTAATTAACTGTAATGGTCTTTTTAGAGATAATAATTTTGTTAGTTGATTTAATTGATTCCATGCATATCATGTTATAATTGCAGACATAGGAGACAAGACTACGTGCTATTCTCGCTGCATGGCTAGTTCTAACTCTGAGAACCAGGATGGGAAAGCAGGGAGTGAGGCTTGTGCAGCATCCACCTTGAGCTTTTCCTGCGGTGAGGTCCCGGCAGGGCAACCAGTGGAGACTCAGTACCTGGTGAAGTGGCTCAAGTGGTCTCACCTCCATGACACATGGGAGACAGAGGCATCCTTGTCAGCCAAGGACATCAAGGGCATGAAGAAGTTTTACAACTTTCTGAAGAAGGAGGAGGAGAAGGAGCTGTGGGAGCAGGAGGCCAATCCTGAAGACATTGAGTATCTTAAATGCCAGGAAGAGTTAGCCGATGAGCTTTTTGACCAGTTTGTTCAAGTGGAGAGGGTCATAGGTGAGAAATTGTAGAAATTATGTTTAATTTTTTCTTCACATTTTTAGTAGCTTTAACTGTAACCAGTATTTGTGTTTGCATTCATCTGATGATACAATTTTATTTATTTATTAGCTGTTTGTTTGTTTTATTTGATTATTAGTTTGCATCTTTTTTTTTCTTAATTTATTTATTTATTTATTTTTTATGTCAAGAATGATGATTTGGTTGGCATACACTTGAGCTGAATCATTTCTAACTATTGCATTTTGATTTCCTTTTCCTCTTTACCCTTTCAGCGGCTCAGGACAATGCAGAGGGCGGAGGTCAAGAGTATCTGTGTAAATGGCGAGGCCTTCCTTACTCCGAGTGCACCTGGGAGGAAGGGTTGTTGGTCTCCGTTTGGTTCCAGGATGAGATTGACGCCTTCATCGAGCGAAATGCCTCTGACTGCATCCCGAATAAGAATGCCAAAGTCCTACGGCACAGGCCAAAGTTCATGTACATGAAGGAACAGCTCAGCACTCTAGGCAAGGGGAAGTTGCAGCTGAGAGATTACCAACTGGAAGGTGTCAATTGGCTCATCAAGTCTTGGTGCAAGTAAGTGATACTGGAGGATTGTAGAAGTTCCCGTGTTAATTTTTAGGCTGTATTAAACGTGAAGGTCACGTATAAAAGGGCGTAGCCGGGGACATATTTTGCGACAAGTGAAAAATGGTGGCTGACAGTTTTTGTCAAGACCATTTTAGTAGCTTTACAGCAACTTAGCGCACACAAAAGCTTGGAAACAATGTCACAGAAGACAAAACAATAAACAAACAACAACAAATGGTGGGCTCTAAATAGAGAATGAAGAAAAGTACTGTTTGCCATTGACGCAGCTAAATTCAACTACAGAAGATATACAGCGTGCTATCAGAGTTCTGCAAGATACTATCCTGAGGGTTCATCTTCAATCAAGAAATACTTTGGTACGTACACAGGGCATTGATAGATGGACTTTTTTACTTGCAAAAAGATTACATATAGCTGTTGTTGTTTTTTATTAGGGCACTCGTAAACGTGGTGTGGATCAACTAGAAAGGATAGTGAGCTATAATGGAGGGTTCTCTTTGCATGGCTACTTTTTTAAATTTGAATAGAAGGAGCTAGAGGTCAAAGGGCATGCCGGGGATTCTTCTTTTTATACCCGGACCTCCAGAAGGAGTTCAGAATGTGGTAAACGAGGCCACAGATTTCGCGTACGGAGAATAGCATTGAATTATAAACACGACCTCTACGTTTAAGTTAATCTCTTGTCAACAGTGAGCTCACTGCCTCGTTAGATATTTATTAAATTTAGTTTCTCGTTACATTTTTTCCGTATCCAGGAGCAACTCGGTAATTCTTGCGGATGAGATGGGATTAGGGAAGACCATCCAAACAATTGCCTTTCTGCATGCCCTATTCCACCAGGACCAGCTTTATGGGCCTTTCCTGATCGTAGTGCCACTTTCTACCATGCCAGCGTGGCAGAGAGAGTGTGAGCAGTGGGCACCAGAGATGAATACTATCATTTACCTCGGAGACGTGAACAGCAGGACTAAGGTGAGTTCCATTATACTGGTCAGAAGCATTAGCTTAGCTTGGTTTGGTCTAATCTGACTATTGGTTGGTGAGTGAGTGAAGTGGGCGAGATGCTATCAGGGGTAACACAATTGAAAATCGGGGATATTGGTTTGTTTATATGTTTGGACGTACATGTCCTTCGACCCTCAGTTTTGTGTGTTTGACATCGCCTTGTACTCCATTAAATAATTCTTTAGTTTGTTGGTCTTTACCAATATCATCCAAGGAAATCTAATTGTTTACTTACAGTAGGAGACAAAATATCCGGATTCCATTCCGTAGTACAGCCGTAAAACGATAGTCTTTTTACCATAGTTTTTACCATTGCGTTCCGTACCGTTTTGACTAAACAACCGACACCATTTACTAAAACAGTACAAAACAGTTAAGCTTTTCTGTCGATTCACTGAATTTTCTAGCTAGAAACTCTTCCATAGCTATATCAGCAAGCTAAGGCCTTGTATTAAGCGCTATGGGGATAGTGCAAAAAAGCTCATACAAAACAGCATTTAAGTTGGGTAAGACACTAAGATCACATCTTACTAAAGTCAAAAATACTATACCCATTACCATAGAGTCATCCATAGTGCACAGTATACCCTGCAGCTGTGGTAAAGTATACATAGGTGAAACAACTAGAAGGCTTGAGCAGAGAGTGAAAGAACTTCAGGATGCTTGTAAGTGAGGTGATGAGAAGGTTTCAGCCATTGCTGAACATGCTTGGCAGCAACATCACCCCATTAAATGGGAAGAGGTAAGAGTTGTAGACAGAGCCAGTAAGAATCGTGAGTTAAAGATCAAGAAACCTCTACACATACAGATGATACCTGACAACAAGTTTAATAGAGACATAGGTTTAGAGCTTCCAGGATGCTGGCTGTCCATGCTGCGTGCAAATCACCCTCCAGGATATAATAAACAGTAAGCATACCCTCCAGAAATCTTGCTGTTTACATTGTGTAATTATATCACCACGGAGAGTTAGACCTCAGTTGATTCAGAAGTCAATACGTCGGGTTAAGTTTTAATTAACAATATTGGCTGTTAGAACGAGAAAAATTTGCTATTATTAGATGTAATCTCTCGACTATTACTGATCTGTAGTAAGACATAAGAGTGAGGTATGCTCAATGAGAGTGTATAGAGACGCGGGTGAGAGTGGTGAACACTGTGTTAAGCTATGTGTTGAGGATGCAGCAGGCATA
>WLWD01000143.1_pt1:90000-124743 | contig 124743 bp, 101 predicted proteins | sample 6712731 | NCBI WGS metagenome assembly WLWD01 (sample SAMN12718690, study PRJNA576275) | sponge metagenome | isolation source: marine sponge | host: Mycale hentscheli | place: New Zealand: South Island, Marlborough, Capsize Point | collected 2014-11-01 | reverse complement strand
ATTTTCGTACTCAGCTTCATATAATGAGGGATAAATTTAGTGCAGAAGTTAGCAAAGGTTCAAATGTCACCTTGAAAGATATCAAGAACTTTATCATTAGTCTTGGTGAAGCTAAATCCCTTGTTTCTGAGGTGTCGAAGTTAGTTAAACTTATACTTGTGCTTCCCGCTACCAATGCTATCAGTGAAAGGTCTTTTTCAGCCCTCAGGAGAGTGAAGACATATCTTCGAGGAACCATGAAGCAAAGTCGGCTTAACCATTTGATGCTCCTTCATGTCCACAAGGATCTTAGTGATGGCCTTGATATCATTTCATGTGCCAATGAATTTGTTTCAGTAAATGAACACAGGTTCAACATTTTTGGAAAATTTACTGAATAAAACTATGTAATTATACTGCAATATCTGTTATAATTTTTATTCTTCTATTTTGATCAGGTTATGTCTATTCATATAAACTGTAATATTATTATTGGAAGCATTGTGAAACTACATGTAAGTGTAAGAAAATGAAACATTTATCCACACGTTTTGCCTGACCAATCCAATTTTCCTTCCGCCGGGCCCCACGCCAACAAGCTTGGTTGCCGAAGACCTGGACCGCGACACCTTGAATACCGAGACAGAGAGATTTCGGCTAATGAGGATGAGAAGTATTATCAGAAACCGATGTGATAGCAGATTCAGCCAAGTAAAGTTTTGGTGGTGGAGCACTACAAAAAAAGTAACCTAAGTTATAATTCCATAAACTAACAAGTGGTGATACTGAAACACCACTATAGCAAGAAAGGGATCAGTTAACACATAACACTAACAACTATGCAAAAGAAAAAGTCAATGATTAATTAACCGTGCGTGGAAAGTCTTTCTTTTTAAAAAAAAGAAGAAGAAAGTTTGAAAATTCGAATTAAATATGTACTTAGGAAATCCTGCATCATTGTTTATTTCACATGTAGATTTTTATCAGTTATCGATAGAACATTACTGAATTGAAGAACCCTTCGGATCGAGCGTCAGTTTTCTGGTATGCATTCCAATAAAAATTTAATTAGTAAGCAAATAGTTCAAGGGAACCACACCCACACATCTTGTGTCCAAGATTTGGACACCTGGAATAACTGGGTGGGTCCATTAGAATATTGAACTAAATGAAACCAAAGACTTGTGAAGTTCGGGATGTCTATGTATGAAGTCAAACACGCACAACCTAAACCACCTTGTAAAACACACAGTTATGCAGATGTTGCAATCATCAAGAAATTAAATATCAACACTAAATAATCTGCTTACCATAAAACATTAGACTATAGAGATAGTCAAGATGTTGACGCGTCAATGCTGGTAACACCGACTCAGAACCAGCTACATTGTATTTATCATTGCAAAAAGCAACTGCAAACCCCTTGTAGCCAAGCTCTTCCAGTTCCACAAACTAAATGAGGAGAGACAAAAAAATATGTCATAAATGAATCACAAAACATATTTCATTACCATTTTCTGCATATGACAAAATATCTGTCTAGCTTTTCTTCCCACTTGTCGCTCTGACAATTCAATATCAGCAGTCACATCTTCAGTGAACTGATCCTTCTCCACTTCACTCAGTGTCTCATAACGCTTGCTAGCATCCTTCAGGAGTTGAATGTTACCACCCAACTTATTCTTCTTCACTTCTAAACAACCACAATAATAATAATAATGACGTCACATCAAAATTAAAACAAAAAATACCTTCAGATTCGGCAAATTTCTTTACAAAACACTGCCACTTAGTTAAGTGACTTGTTGGCTTAGGCAAACCAATTGCCTCTGCTGCTGCCCTTTTCCTCCTGGTTTTTCTTCTAATCCAATTCTATTTAAAATAGTAAAAGAACTTATGTACTGTTCCAGAAAAACGCTTCTTATACTGAGCCAAACAGCCTGCAACTGTATTGACAGCTAGTATTTGCCTATGTTGTGGTGGCTGAGGGTTCACACAACTGGTGTTTCAGTGTAGTAGAACCATGCTTATGGGCAGTAAGTTAGACACAAATGATGTACACTGTGGTGGGTAAGTTAAATTCATGACTCTCACAAATTAAAGTTGATTCCTTCACATAACATTACAACGGTACAAGTTAAAGTTGAAAGTCCTATCTATTAGTAACATCCCTGGTGACTTCAAATACAAGAAACCACCGTATTGAAAAATATATCGGATAAGGAGATGATCAAAAATTAAACTACATTTTATCTTCTATTTACTAATTATAGCTATAAGCTGCTTCAAACATATCGCATATCTCAGCTGGGTTGATCACATCTCTTTACAGTACAGTATAATGGGTTTTAACAGGGTTTGATACAGGGGGTGGGGGGAACCATGGGATTTTCCCCCTACAATTTTCACCTACTTATTAAAAAAATACTAATAAACAAAAAACAATTAAGAAAGATAAAAAACAGAATTAACAATGTAATTGCAAAGAAATCATTTACGTAAGTTCATGTAAGGTGAATGTTATAGCAAGAACAAAAATTACAACTATAAGGTCGCTATTTAATCCCCCCCCCCCCTAACAAAAAAATCCTGTATCAAACCTTGGATAACTTTTCAAGTGTCATCACCCACACAACTTTATCCAGTGAAAAAATCATTTTCAGTACTGTAGTTATTTGAAAGCGATACTCGAACATCTACCAAACTTTAACCTGCACATACTCTGCACAATCCAAACCCATGAAAGTGTATTCACAAAACATAACTGCTATATGAGGTATCAACTCCTTTTTCACTGATAGCAAAGACATTGTTAACCAAATCATTTCAAGCACATGCACTGAATAAACAGCCAAATAAAAATATTAAAGTGAAGCTTATCAATATTTTTTTAAAAACTATTCTAGCAAGCCCTATGAACAGCTTAGAACCTTCCTCCCTGCCGCAGAATAAAGCAACTAATAACAAAAACTAAAAATTGCTTGCTTTTGGTTTTAGCGCAGGCTCAAGGTTGTAATTGGCTTGTAATTGGTAAAGTATGGTTAGGTTGCACAGCACAATAGGTCTTGTGCTGCATATGAACATATACATCTGACAATTTAGCCAAGGTAGATTAAGAACGAGTACGACAATACAATAATATAGAAAATGGAGAAAATCAACTTTATATTCAACTTTTTTCATGTTTCCTGTTTTGGAATTTCTAGCTTGGATAATTGATAAGAGGCATCCTTAGAATGTCAAGAACAATTTTACACAATTTTTACACAAACCGACAATCATGCTCAAAAAATTGACATTTTTGACATAAAAAATACTTTTTGTCCCTCTCTCCTGGCCAACTGTCACATATGTCGCAAGTCTATGGTCTGCTGCAGTTAATCTTGGTGATGCCAGCTACGAATGCATCCTCCGAAAGATCTTTTAGTGCTTTGAGACACATAAAGACGTATTTAAGATCTACTATGAAGCAAGAACGTCTTAATTATTTGATGCTTCTTCACATTCATAAAACAAGAACAAATTAAATGATTTAAAGTGTATTGTCAATGAATTTATAGACGAATCCGAACACCGTAGCAGTATTTTTTCAAAGTATTAAGTTCATAGCGTTATCGTTTTAAGAACTTTAATCATTGATGTAACAATCTATTGTAATAAAAATTTTGAAAATTGTAATGTTCATAATATTAAAAATTAAAGGTCCTTTTTACTGGTTTTATTGCTGTATCCACTTGTGAATTCAGTGATTAAGCCACTTCCACCTGCAATAAGTTCAAACTTGTAACTAAAGTATAGACAAACCACACCCACAAACTATTAACCACACCCATTTCGGAGCCGCACCACCCCAAAATTACTTGCTAGGGGCCTGAACTACAATATGTATATATTATATAGAAAGTGATAAAATTAAAAAATAAAATACTTGAGAAGTTAAGTTGATGACAAGCAAGAGGTTAAGTGAAATGTTGCACCTCTAGTCAATCCTCCAACTTTGTTACTCACTAGTAAGCGGTATGATTTACAGTGTTACTCACTAGTAAGTAGTACATCAGCTCAGTACCTCAACTCATTCAGTTCTGAAGACTGAATTATTTTTCTCCTTTAATAGTGTATTAATAGCGTATGGCTAAGCACCCAAGAAACTTACAAGATTACTAATTAATTTAGTATTGTATCATTTATCTACAATCTTAACTCTATATCTTATCACTGTCCTTGAAATTAATTATTGTAGAGCATAAGCAACTAGACTATTATCTACAGTCTTAACTCTATATCTTATCACTGTCCTTGAAATTAATTATTGTAGTAACATTTGCACCTGAAGCAATATTGGTATAAGTAATCGAAAGTAATTGAGTAATTGTAATGATTAAGTGACTTTCAATTAGTAATTATAATAGTAATCAATTACGAGTGAAACAAAATAGCTAACCCTCAGGACTCATGGTTACCAACCAAGTGCTTTAACATGTATCACCCTTAGGCTTTCACCTGTCATAGTAACTATTTATTTTTTATTTTTGAATCATTACCACTGATGAAGGCTACAGTCCGTAGCTGAAACGTTTGGTGTTTTAACTTTTTTGTGTTTTTTGGTCAGTGATTCTCTCTAAATATATTAATATGTCTACAATACCTGATCACATAGGATTTTACAGATTTATATATGACAACTATGGTTCTCAAATAATTGGCAAAGTGAGGCATTATATAAGGACTGCTGAAAAAATAGCAACATTTAGACAACACCTACACTTCAATCTGAGAGCAAAGAGATACCATCTCATACCGAGGAGTTTACAGGTAAAACCTTTAGTAAATACTAAGGAAGGGAGAACAATTGCAGAAACAACTAGCAGACGTTTTTTATTGGCAAGAATTTCTCAGAATGCGATGGAACTAAAACATCTTGAACAAGACTTACGTTGCCAGAATGGTGAGTTGAGGTTGGAGCTACAAGATGACCATCTTTCAACACTGCAAAGTATGAAGGATAATGCTCAAACTCTTCTCACTAAGAAGTGCAAAGAGAGGCAGAAACATAAATTTGACTTGCTCTTAGCGAAAAGTAACAAAGAGGACCTTCATGAATGTACAGACAAATGGGTGATTAACCATTCATCACGACAACTAAATTTGATTGAAAAGAAGGCATTATCTAAAGGATTAAATTTCACACCAGCTCCAAAATCAATTCCGATACCGAGAATTGTAGCAGCAGTTGAAACTGGACTAAGAAAGGTGCCATCTTCTGAGGCAGAACTTGCCCGAATAAACATCATTGGTGCACTAACTAAAGCTAAGCCACCTCCTTCCAATATTACAACAGAGGAATACAGGGCAATAAAGGACTTAAAAAAAGATAACTCTATACTAATATTGCCTGCAGACAAAGGGAGAGCCACAGTCATACTGGACAAATCAGAATACCATCAAAAGATTTTGTCCATGCTGTCTGATGACAAAACATATAAAAAATTGAAGAGAGATCCGGCCTTGGCACTGGAGAGAAAAATGAATAGTTTACTCTTATCATTGAAGAGAGCTGGTTCCCTTCCAGATGCGTTGTATTATCGCTTGAGGAGTTCAGCTAAGACAACACCACTACTATATGGCTTACCAAAGATTCATAAGCCAAATACACCTTTGAGGCCGATTGTTTCTTTTATCAACTCTCCAACTTACATTCTGTCAAAGCATCTTGTCACCATTCTCTCTCCATTAGTAGGAAATTCATCTACTCATGTAAAGAACTCATTTGATTTTGCCAAATTCATCTCGACACAATGTATTCCATCTGGAACAGTATTGGTATCTTTTGATGTGGTTTCACTCTTCACTACTATTCCTACAAAAAAACCCATTGATGTTGCCAGACAGCGTCTGAGTGTTGATAGTAGATCGCACAGCATTATCGGTATCAGAGGTCACACAACTCTTAGAATTTTGTTGGAATGCAACATACTTGTCCTACAACAATCAATTTTTTAGACAGACGTTTGGTACTGCTATGGGGTCACCAGTATCTGTAACTGTGGCTAACCTTGTAATGGAGGACATATTGGCAAGAGTGATATGCACAGTAGAGCCACACGAGCTAGCGCAAATGCAAGCGATTAAGCTAATTGACAGAGTTTAAGTATAATTGCAAACAATTGAAATCTGACAGTATAAGAGAATGAATCACAACTGTATGCATACAACTATATATAATGGAAGACAGCGCAGGGCCTCCTTACAAAACAATGAACAAAAGGGAGCAGAGTCTCCATCACAACACAATAGACAAAAGAACACAACAGAAGGCTGACTTGTGGTACAGGAAACACAAAACAGGAAATGAGTATGGAATCAAAGTGACAATAACCAATGACATGTATAAGTCAAGGCCGGCGCCTCCGCTACGGCTGCAACGGCTTTGGCCGTACCACTTTTCAGAAATCAATATCTGGTAAAGATCGTTACCCGGTAAAGTACAACCGCGATCGTTTACTTTGTCACAACCGAATTGTTATACGAGTGTTTAGATGGCTTCTTTTGGTCAAAAATTTGTTCTACCTGATTTACCTCCAGTTCCTCACCATCCTGTAGAGTCTTTTGTTTTTCCAAAGAGACCATTTGGAAGGAAATCTGTAGTTTGGAGATCTTGTCAAGGTGCATGGTTCAAGCAGTGGCCTTTTCTCCACTATGATGAAGTTAATGATGTAGGATATTGCCATATCTGCATTACTGCCTTTAAAGAGAAGAAGATGAAAAGTAGCAGTGCTGATCCTTCCTTTGTAAGTAGCTCATTATACCTGTTATTTATTGTAGCTACCAATACAATTTCTTTAGGTTTCTAAAGGATTTAGTAACTGGAAAGATGGAACCAGTGTGTTACGAAGGCATGAACTCTGTTCAAGTCATAAAGAAGCTGTAGAAGTAACCATCACATTGCCCGCCAGTACAGGTAATTATTGCTGAAATACTTTCGCGAGAAGTTATGAAGGAGAAAGAGCAGAATCGAAGTATGCTATTGAAGATCATATCTTCTATTCGATTTTTAGCTAGACAAGGTTTACCACTGCGAGGTGATGGAAAAGAAGAAGATGGTAATTTTATGCAAGTTCTGAAATTGAAGGGAGAGGATGACCCACTTATTAATGATTGGTTGAAAAAAAAATGAATAAATATACTTCACATGAAATACAAAATAGCATTTTAAAGGTTATGGCCACTTATATTTTGAGAGATATCTATGAAAGTATTAAATTATCACCATTTATTACCGTGATGATGGATGAGGCTACAGATATTTCCAATAAGGAGCAAGCCACCATTGTAATACGTTCCCTTAACAATTTTGATGTAAACAAAGAATTTATTGGATTATTTGAAGTACCCTCTATTGATTCTAAAACCCTTGCTACTGTTTTAAAGGATTCTCTATGCAGGATGAACATTCCAATGGAACGAATCAGAGGGCAATGCTATGATGGAGCAAGCACAATGAGAGGAGCAAGAGGAGGTGTGGCTAAGATTATTATGGATGAAGAACCGCGAGCCCTTTATACTCACTGTTATGGACACTCCATCAATCTGGCCATGAATGACGCAATTAAGTGTTCAAAGCCTGTTTGTAAGGCACTGGAAACTACTCATGAAATTACAAAATTGATAAAATATTCACCACGTAGAGATGGAATATTTAGAGAGTTAAAACGAACACATGACCAGAATTCTGGTTTTCAGTCTCCAGGAATGAGACTGCTCTGCCCAACCAGATGGACTGTACGAGCAAATTCTCTTAAAAGTGTAATTGATAATTATGAAGCTTTGATGGATACTTGGGATGAAGCTCTGCTTGTTGTGCATGACAGTGAAATGAAAGCCAGAATTGGCGGTATTATCTCTCAAATGCAGAGTTTCGATTTTGCTTTTGGTACAATCCTTGGTGAACTTATTTTACGTCATTCAGATAACTTGAGTCGTACCATTCAAGCAAAATCAACTTCAGCATCTGAAGCTCAACAAATTGCTAAATTGGTAATTACTACAATGCAACAGATTCGTCATGATAAGCAATATGATTTATTCTGGGAAAAACTCTTGAAGTTTACAGATATAATGGATATTTCACCTCCACATTTGCCACGAAGAAAAAGGAGACCAGCAAGATTGGAAGATGGAAGTACTAGTGGTCACTATCCTGGGTCAGCAAAGGATTTTTATCGGCAACAATACTTTGAAGCATTAGACAATGCTATAAATTGCTTAATTCACAGATTTGATCAACCTGGATACAAAACTTATAGTAATTTAGAACAATTATTGATTAAGGCTAGTAAACAGGAAGATTTTGAAGATGAATTTCAGGTTGTTACTGATTTTTACAAAAATGATTTTAACAAAGATGTTTTAAGAGCTCAACTTATTACATTTGGTGTGGATTTCAATCCAAAATTGCAAGCAGATCAAGAAGTAACCAGTTTTGATATTAAAGATCATTGTACAACTTTATCAAGTTCTCATAGAAACCTTTTGAATGAAGTTATGAAGCTATTGCAGCTTATATTAATAATGCCTGCAACAAATTCTTCATCAGAAAGATCTTTCAGTGCTCTAAGAAGAGTCAAAACTTATCTTAGGGGGACAATGCTCCAGGGAAGATTAAATAATTTAATGGTGCTCCATGTTCACCATCATCGTACAGATCTCCTCAATCTTAAAGAAGTGGCAAATGAATTTGTTTCAGACTGTGAACACAGACTGCGTATATTTGGAAGATTTTAACTGTTAATGAAGTAGTTAATGAAACAATAGTATGACCACAAAATTCTAACTCTTGCATATCAGTAACTATAGCTAGCTATATCACAATAATTGAACATAATATTTTTCACATTAATAATTGGGTGTGGTCAGAGGGAGGAGTTTTGGCCTTACCACTTTCTGAGTGAAGGCTCCGGGCCTGTAAGTGTATGTCCTCATTGTTTAATTGCATTTTCAACACTCTTCCTCACGTTACATGACATTGTTCGATTACTCCAGAATTTTTTCGAAGTTCACAAAAAGAGTCACGACTTAGACCTTTGGTCAATATATCTGCAATCATTTGAGACGTTGGGCAATATTCCAGTTTGATAATTCCACGAGCTACTTGATCACGAATGAAGTGATGCTTTATCTCTATGTGCTTTGCTCTTCCATGGAATTGGGGGTTTTTGGCCATGGCAATTGCAGCCTGATTATCTTCATAAATTAACACTGGGTTGATACCAAGTGAAGAATCTGTTAACTCACTAATTAACTGACGCAAACACACAGACTCCTGAACAGCAGCGCTCATCGCAACATATCCAGCTTCAGCTGTTGAGAGTGCTACACACCTTTGCTTCTGACTTTACCAGGACACTGCACCATCACAGAGCATGAAGAGATAACCAGAAGTTGACTTACGGTCATCTAGATCATCAGCCCAGTCTGCATCTGTATATCCAATAATATCTCCACTATCTTTTGAGTAACAAATTCCAACATTCTTTGTGCCTTGAAGATAACGTAGCACACGCTTGAGAGCACTCCAATGATCTTTTGTTGGCTTTGAATTGAATTTAGCAAGTGAATTTACGGCAAACGATATGTCTGGACGAGTACAAACTGCAAGATACATTAAAGATCCAACAGCTGACTGATACTTAGTCTTGTCCACGCACTCATCACTCTCCGTAGTTTTGATTAGCTTGGAGCTGCTACTTACTGGAGTAGCCACTGGCTTGCACTCTTGCATTCCAAAATTCTCAAGAAGCTTCTTTGTATAAGCAGGTTGGTTAATCACAATAGATCCTGAGTCACTGTCTTGTGTAATTGACATTCCAAGGAAATAACGAAGACTTCCTAAATCTTTCAGTTCAAACTTTTGAGAGAGAGAGTCCTTCACATTCTGTAGTTGAAAGTCAGTTTTTCCAGCTATGACAATGTCATCAACATAAACACCCATGTAAATTGGTGCTTCTCCTCCTGCATCTTTGTGATATATAAATGGATCAGCTTTGGATTGTATAAAACCAATTTTCTTCAAGTGACTATCCAATGTTGTATTCCAACAACGTGGTGACTGCTTTAATCCATATATGCTTTTGTTTAATTTGCAGACTAAATTTTCTTTGCCACAAATTTCGAAACCTTCAGGTTGCTTCATGTACACATCTTCCTCGAGTGATCCATTGAGGAATGCAGTAGTTATATCCACTTGATTAACTTTCAAACTATGTTTAGCTGACAGTGCTAATAGAACTCGTAGAGATTCCTGCCTTACAACTGGGCAAAATGTTTCATCATAATCTCTCCCATACTGTTGATTGTATTCCTGAGCAACTAGCCTTGCTTTAAAGCGTTCAACAGAACCATCAGGACCTGTCTTTTGCTTGAACACCCATTTGCTTCCAACTGTCTTACATCCAGAAGGTAAATTGACAAGAGTCCAGACACTGTTATCCTCCAGGGATTTCATCTCTGCCTCCATTGCTGCTTTCCATTTAGCCTTGTCCGGACTAATTGTAGCATCCTTGTAGGTAATTGGAGTCTCACTCACATAACTCTGTTGCATATAATAGTCAGGTCTTCGTCTCTCTCTAGTAGATCTTCGCAGTTCTTGAGGTTGATCATGATCTTCAGAATTATCAGGGTGTTCAGGTAGATCAGGATCTTCAGTAGGCTCTTCATTATCAACTACATTTTCAGTATCATTAAATCCATGAAATTCATACTTTTCAACTTCAACATCTAGCGAATCTGTTTTACAACCTTTTGAATCATCTGGACTTTCGTTAAATTTGACATCTCTGCTGTGAATGAGTTTCTTCTTTTCCACATCATACAATCTGAAGCCTTTCACATCTTTTCCATAGCCAAGGAAAATACATTTTCTAGCCTTTGTGTCAAGCTTGTGTCGCTCATCTTTGGGGATATGAGCATAAGCTTCGCAGCCAAAAACACGAAAGTGATCAACGTTGGGCTTCTCCCCAAACCATAATTCATAGGGAGTTTTTCCTTCGACAGATTTTGTAGGACATCTGTTCTTGAGATAGGTAGCAGTTGCAATAGCCTCAGCCCAGTAGCATTTTGAGAGGTTTGCATTCAAAAGCATAGACCTAGCGGACTCAACCAGAGTCCTGTTGAGCCTCTCTGACACACCATTTTGCTCAGGTGTCTTGGGGATAGTCTTTTCATGCCTGATTCCTTCTTTTTTCAGGTACTCTTCAAACTTCTTTGATGTGTACTCTCCCCCATTATCAGTTCTTAACACTTTGAGCTTTCGGTTACTTTGTTTCTCCACTAAGGCTTTCCACTCCATAAACTTCTCCCATACTTGATCCTTTGTTTTCAAAATGTAAGTCCAAGTGAATCTTGTATAATCATCGGTGAATGTGAGAAAATATTCTGCTCTTCCTAAAGATTTTTCTGACATTTTTCCACATATGTCTGAGTGCACCAGTTGTAGTGGTGCAGTTGCTCGAGTATTACTGGTGGAGAATGATCTGCGATGATGTTTTCCACCTACACAGGTTTCACAAAAACCAATTGATTTGCTGACATCATAATTGAAAGATTTCACTAATTTCTCTCTGGCCAATTTCTGTAGATTTTGTTCACCGAGATGGCCAAATCGTCTGTGCCACAATTTCTCTTGATCATTATTCTTTGCATTATTAACTGATTGAGTTGGTTGACAGAATTCCAGACGATATAAATTTCCAATTCTGGTAGCAAATGCAATAATCTTATCCTGACTGTTGAGAATTTCACATCCTTTGATATTAAACTTCGTTGTTTTTCCAGTACTGGAGATCTTGGACACACTTAGTAGACTATAAGCAAGTCCTGGAACGAGAAGAACGTCGCTCAATGTGCACTTTTTGGTTCCTCCATTTGGTAAAAGAGTTTCTAGTTTCACAGTGCCTATGGCAGTACCTTTAAGTGATCGACCATCACCAATGGTTACGTCTTGAGGAGTAGACAGTACCTTTAGTTCAAAGAACATAGTATTATCATTTGCCATATGGCAAGTTGCACCGGAGTCCACTATCCAATTTCCCTTCGAAGTGGCAGCAGCAGCAAGCATTTGAGTAGCAACAAGAGCTTCATCATCTGAATTCTGTTTCACTTCTGCAACAGCAGCATTCTGCTTCTTTGAAACCCATTTGTGATATCTTTGACAATCTTTCTTTATATGCCCAGGTTTATGACAAAAATGACATCTTATTGTCTGATATGATGACTGTACTGGTTTACCTCCACTCGCTGCTAGAGCTCTGCTTTCATTTTTGATGGAGCTTTTCTGTTGCAGCTTAGTCTCTTCGTGAAGGAGTCTTTCCGTAACAAGTTCCCACTTTGGAATGCTCTCAGACTGAGCCTCAAGTGCTGTTACAAGCACATTGTAACTGTCAGGCAAACTAGCAAGTAGTTGCACAACTCTATCTTCTTCTTGAACTGCGTCTCCAATCACAGCGAGCTCTTCATAAACCTCTATCATGCTCTTTATATGCTCACTCACTGATCCTCCTTCCTTGAGCCTCAACGAGAATAGCTTTCTTCTCAATTGCAACTTATTGGCCCAAGTTTTTCTCTGGAACTGTTCTTCAAGCTTGGTCCAAACAGCTTGTGGATCTTCTGGATTCCCGAGTAGATACAGTAACGATGGATCCACTGCCAGCACAATAGTAGCAAGTGCCCGGTCACTTCTTGCCTTAAACTTTCTGACAAGCTCAGCGTTGTCTACCGGAGCTACTTCAGTTCCGTTAACTATAGACCACAAACTATCCTTGATCAGAGACATACGACATTGTATCTTCCAGGTCGCGTAGTTCTTACCTTTCAATGGAATTACAACAGTTTTACTATCCGACATGGTCCGAGCGATGAATTAGCACAATACAATTCGAGCGATCAATAAAGCTAGCTAGCTACGGTAGGTCAATACTAGAATAAGCCGCTACTCAACGAACACTGACTGACTCACTGGCTGACGAAACAGATGCCTGGGCCCATAACCTATTGGCAAGAGTGATATGCACAGTAGAGCCACACGAGCTAGCGCAAATGCAAGCGATTAAGCTAATTGACAGAGTTTAAGTATAATTGCAAACAATTGAAATCTGACAGTATAAGAGAATGAATCACAACTGTATGCATACAGCTATATATAATGGAAGACAGCGCAGGGCCTCCTTACAAAACAATGAACAAAAGGGAACAGAGCCTCCATCACAACAATAGACAAAAGAACACAACAGAAGGCTGACTTGTGGTACAGGAAACACAAAACAGGAAATGAGTATGGAATCAAAGTGACAATAACCAATGACATGTATAAGTGTATGTCCTCATTGTTTAATTGCATTTTCAACAGGACATTGAGGACAAAGGCATTTCTACTTATCCCTCCCCACCACCATTTTGGAAGAGGTTTGTGGATGATATCATTACAGCCTTACCAAAAGTTTCAGTGCAACCATTTTTAAACCATCTAAATTCTATAGAGGAGACCATCAACTTCACCGTTGAGTTGGAATCCTATGGAGAACTCTCTTTTCTGGATACAACAGTGAAGCATAATTCCAATGGAACATTATCCACTACCGTTTTTCGTAGAAGACGCACACAGATAAATACTTGTCTTTTGAATCCCACCATCCCATAGCTCATACAATAGCTGTCATCAAGACTCTTTTTTGTCGAGCCAACTCCATCTGTGGTTCTGATCACGACAGAAATATAGAAAGAGCACATATCCGATCTGCTTTGAAGATGAACGGCTACCCTTCACGTGTCATCTCAAATGCCATGCGAGCGAGACCAGCATCTAGTAGCAAGGTGATGATGAAACCCAAGGCAACAGTAGTCTTACCTTACATAAAGAATGTGTCAGAATGCATAAAGAGAATTCTGTTACCATTGGATATAAGAACTTGCTTCAAGCCACACACTACCCTCAGGCAGCTTCTAGTTCATCCAAAAGATCCCATTCCAGTTGAGTCACAAACAGGAGTGATATACCAGGTATCATGTGGGACTTTTAACATCTTTTATATTGGGCAAACTGGACGAACGATAACACATAGACTAAAAGAACATAAGCAAGCTCTAACTTCACCTTATCATTTTTCAGCTGTTGCAGAACATGCAATGAAAGAGAGTCATGTTATTGATTGGAAGAGTGGTAAAGTGATTGACATCTGCCATCAATTATACCTTGTTGTTATTTGGAGTCATGGTACATTAAAACTAAAGGGAGCAAAATCAGCAGAGATGAAGGATTGTTGCCTCAAGTTTATGGTAGCCTAGTGAAACATATAAACAAAAAAACAAAATAGCTAACCCTCAGGACTCATGGTTACCAACCAAGTGCTTTAACATGTATCCCCCTTAGGCTTTCACCTGTCATAGTAACTATTTATTTTTTATTTTTGAATCATTACCACTGATGAAGGCTACAGTCCGTAGCTGAAACGTTTGGTGTTTTAACTTTTTTGTGTTTTTTGGTCAGTGATTCTCTCTAAATATATTAATATGTCTATAATACCTGATCACATAGGATTTTACAGATTTAGTACAATTGAAGCAATAATTAAATATAAATACCTCAGTAGAATGTCTGCTGTTATAATACTTATTTTGTGCACTCTGAGACTTTGCAATTGTTAAAGAAGCAGCTTCTTTTACATCTTCACGAATTAGCATCATGTTATCAATAAAAGCCTCCATGTCCCGATTCACCATCCTGTACTTTTTGCAGCAATTCAGAATCAATTGGTAATAGCGGTTGCCATGGAACATCATGAAGAAGGGAAAATATCCAGTGGATTTTTGCTTGGACACACGATACGCAGATAATACCGTTTCCAGCTTCTCATCCCAGTTGGTTTGCTCTTTAATGACTAGTTTTACCAATGAGCGACTATGGGTTTGATTCAATCTTTCTGTCGAGCCATTACTCTGAAATTATAATAATATGCTTAAAAGTTATTATGAAGAAAACTTTTTGAAATGAGGTGACTAAATTAAGGGCACTTCAGAGCTCAAACCAAGTCAACCAGCACAAAATTCACTGAATAATTGAGCTACAGTAGTGCACTCTTAGTGCCATACTATTAATAATTACATAGCAGGTTCATACTGAGTAGTGTGGAAGTGAGCCAGGAATTATGAATTGGTTCAGAACAAACTGGGTCCCCTTGCTCTAAAAAAAAAGTATTTTTTTCACAAATAACGTTGTAAGAAAGTACAAATGTTTCCTGTACTAGCAATTAATTGGGTAAGCATTGGACTTTTATAATTTACTACACAAATGTAGCCTGAGGGTGATAAGCTGTAGTGATACAATGACTACTGTGGGTCTTCTTAAACAATTCTTCTGTGGTTTTGTTAACAAGCTCTCTCCCTTGATCACTAATGATAGTAGAGGGTCACCCAAATCAGCAGAAAAGCTATGAATAAGAAATTAATATATATATCTCACTGTAATCTAAATGAATAGTTATAAATAAAGTGCCACAAATCATCAGTTATTCCACTCTAAGAAGCTGCAGATTTATCATGAAGGGAATGTGCCTCAGCCCATTTCGAATAATAATCAATGACTGTAATGATATATTTATTTCCTCTTGGAGTTGGATGAAGTAGGCCAATTAAATCCATACCAAGTTTCTTCCAAACTTCACTTTTTACAGGAATTTGATGCAAACTAGATGTTGTCTTCTTCAATTTGTGATTATGTCATTGGCATATTTCACAGGTCTTGATCTGAAATACAATCACAGTATAATTTAGTAAAAGATCCATTCTTTATTCATTATTCCTCACACTTTCAGACATTAATAAAACTTAAAATAATCTACACTTAGCGATTTTCCAAAAGGAATTCATATCGAACTTACACTAAATAATTAACTGGCAGAGTGTAAGCCATATGTATAGTTGGTCCTGTACAAGTATAAATCAAGCGCGTATCGCCGGGATCCCCATATCGCTCCTACACCGGTACACGGAAATTGAACGCGTGGAAACGCGGGTTTGGTCTAATGATGAACTAAACCTGTTGCACCTAGAATACCCAGAGCTCTTGAAGCTGCTCAGTTCCAGGGAAATCTTTAAGAAAATTTATTGCTGGTGTTTCTTGAACGCCAAAGAAGTGATCAACCGAGAAGAAAGATCTAGGAGGGCTAAAATGTGTTCTAAAAGTGCTGCCGAAACAGCAGAGGATAATCTGGTAAAGAAACAGAAAAAGTGTTCGAAGAAGAGCAAAAAAAATCTGACTGGACAACACGGCATGATTACTATGATGTTATAAGATATCCATACCTCTAGTTCTTCTCTTACTCTAGATCCTTAAGGTTCCGGTATAGAGTGACCTCATTAATTATTCATAAAATGTATATGCACTTTTTATGTCTTTGATATTGACTGGTATGGATATCATTGTTATTAATCACAATAAAACTTACAGCAGATTATACTCATATAGTTTAAACTCCTAACAGTCACTTGTAAGGTATCATAAATGAGTACAAACAGTAAAGGTCAAGTCGGCAAATACCGAAGCAGCACTTTCGGGCCTGTTCTTCGTTCAGCTCCCGGTAAGTCTTCATGTTTGCAAGGGCTATACTGAAAAATGAAAGCTCAATAACCTAAACAGCGAGCAAAATTAACGAAATAGTGACGCCGCGGCCGCCATTCCCAGTAGTCACCGAGACACAGTCACCCCTACCTCGAGTAGTCTGCTTTTTCTTTTAATAAAATTTCAGTATAGCCCTGCCCCTTGTTTTACATAAATAGAATGCACTACTCACAGCGCACATATCGTGCTTAATTCCGGTAGCGCTGCCGACTTCCATGAGTCTCAGCAATCCCTCCATTTTGTTATTGCATGCCACCGCAAGCCCGCAAAATCGCCTACGTATCAGCTGTAGTGGTCAGCGAGAAGCGCGCCAAGTACGGCTTCCTATATATCCAGTTCAGTTACTGTCCAGGATGGTTAACAAGAAGAACAGGAATAATAAAAGGAGAAGTACTCACAGACATGTTTTCAAGAAAAGAGAAAAAGAAAAATGAGAAACCAAGTAATGTCCCTCTAGAAGGTAATAGTAGCAAAATCATCAACCTGGACAAGCTCTGTGAGTACCAGTTGGTGAAACTAGAAATGGCTTGGCATCAATTCTGAAGGGTTAGTGTGAAAAGTGTAATCACACCATCACTAACCATCAAGATCAGAAAGAAATTGGTTAGTGGAGCCAGGTGTGCAATCAGGATGCGAAGCAAGGAGGCTGACACAGCAAAGGCTCTAAAAGCACTCAGAAGAGACCTTGCAAATGGACCATTTCATGTTTTTGGAATCCATACGCATTGTAGCCATGATTTTTCCACTACAGCTCAGCAGCATCAGCACCAGGACAGAGACAAGTCACAAGAGCACCCGGACCAGCAGCAAGACCACCAGGACCAGCAGCAAGAGCACCAGGACCAGCAGCAAGAGCAGAAGACCACCAGAATAAGCAGTGAGACCACCAGGACCAGCAGCATGAGGTCCAAGACCAAGACCAGTGGCCAGAACAGCGGTTCCAGGACCAGGAACTGGAGCAGCAACAGCAAGATTCTGCTAATGGTGTGAATGTGATGGATTACACTAACAGTGAACTTAAAGATTCTGAGAGTGAAGAGATGTATTTAGAAGGTATGTGATATTTCTGGAAATAAAATTAATACAAACTGAATTAGACTAAAGGAAATATTTAGGACCTAATTTAAATAACATCTTGGCATGTCTGGTATCTATGGAAATAAAATTAATAGAACAATGAATTTGACTAAAAAAATAATTATGATCTAATTTAAATAAGGCCTTGGCATATGTGACCCATACTTTATGTGAACTCTTGAGATATTGGTATATTATTATTATTTTAATTTATTTAGTTCGTCATTAACCAATTCATGTATCTAATATTATTTATACACTGTTTGAAAAAACAACAACAACAACAACTATAGTCTCCAATTTGTTTTGGAGAGAATGTAATTATTTTAATTTATTTAGTTCGTCATTAACCAATTCATGTATCTAATATTATTTATACACTGTTTGAAAAAACAACAACAACAACTATAGTCTCCAATTTGTTTTGGAGAGAATGTAATGTGGTGCTAGTGTACATGAGTGCTAGTGGAAAGAGGGAGAGTATGGTTACTGTGTATATATAAATTATTTTGAAGAGAGGAAAGGAGCTATCCCGACTTGGTGTACTATCTTTAATTAAAATCCTTACATTAAACCTTCGATTATAAATAACTGTTTTAAACTATTCAAATCATCAGATTTTTTATCGATTTTCTAGAACTTTGTGGTGAGCAAGGAAGTTTGTGGCAAGAAACACTTACGGATGATCCTGCAATAGAAAGAGAAATTTGGCAAGGGGGACTCACACCTAACAAAGTGAATGAAAAGATGTTCCACGACATTTAAACTGTACTTAGTCAACTTGTTAGTAAAGCCAAGCAGCTTCTAGGCAACAATACGACAAACTAGCAGAATGCTGGATGCACATAAGATCAAAATTTGACGGAGGAAAAGTCATCAATCGATCCCAGAGTCATGGGAGAACAGAAGCATGGGGGCAGGCTTGCGTCAAAACCTTGGTGCAGATTGGGGTCCACAGATATGGAAGAACATGACTGACTCTTCTCCGAACAAAGTATATACTGACGTGGCTGGTCATTTAGCTGAAACAGTAAAGAAAGACAGAGAAAGAAAGAACACAGAAGCAGCCATAGAGAAAAGACGAATGAATAAGTACACCACAACAGATGACACTACTGCAGCTCGCAGCGCATATAATAGACACGATGGTGGTACTTCACCTGATGACGTAAATGATGACATTCTCCCTGAACAGTTAGAGCAATTGAAGACCGAATTTTAATAAACAAAGGTGGCCATCACTGAACAAGAAGCAAAGCAAATAGAAGCTAGCACAAGAGATCAGGCTGACAGTACACGATGGTTAGTGGAAAGAAGGAAGAGGCTGACAGCATCAAAAGTTGGAAGCATTGCAAAGATGAGGAAGAACACGAAAAAAAGCAAGAAAGTCCAAAACTTACTGTACAGCACCTTTAAGGGAACTGAGGCGACTAGATATGGGTCAGCAAAAGAGCAGGAGACTATAGATCTCTATGTAGCTCACCAGCAAAAAATGGCCATCATCAGCTGACCATCAACAAGTGTGGACTTTCCATCTCTCTTAGTAACCCCTGGCTTGCTGCTAGTCCAGATGGTGTTGTAAGTGACCCAAGCAACCCTTCCCAACCATTGGGCTTAGTGGAAGCTAAAAATCCATTCAGTGCTAGAGATAAGACACTGGATGAAGCTTAGAAGACATCTTCATTCTGCCTAGAAAAATAAGACAATGAATACAAGTTAAAAACTAGACATGATTATTTTTATCAAGTTCAATGTCAGCTGTATTGCACCAATACAGATTGGTGTGATTTTATACTGAGAACAAACAAGGACTTGCACATACAACGCATACAGAGAGACAAAAAGTGGGGGGTTTACAGATGACAAAGCTTCGGAAATTTTATTTTGAAGCACTTTTACCAGAACTGGCATCTCCTCGATTCAGACGTGGAGGCATCGGAGAACCTATTGACTAAGCATCATTATTGTTTGTGATTATTATTTAACTTGTATTTCACCTCATCAGAACAACAAATTCATTGATCATTGTCTTACACATTCTAATTTACTCTGTATACTTATGGTTCACTGTAACAATCTAACAAATGAATATGACTTAGTCCAGAGCACCAATGGTACTACATAAAGTACTCTGCTGCTAGCAGCAGCAGTGGGTTGACTGATAATTACTTTGTGGTAGACTCAAAGTAGCCTGTGGTTTGTGGGATTAGTACCAGTGTAATGCGTGGGTGTAACTCTATACCGGAACCTTAAATTACGACTTCTGTGTGTAAGTGTGTAAGCCCCTCCCATCCCGCTCTTTTTCTCTTTCTCTTGAGACTTGGCATACGTGGACATTCTGTAATCTAACATTTATGATCTTCTCTACTCAGTGGAGGGAAGGGAGAGAGAGAGAGAGAGGGAGAAGGAGAGAGTGAGAGGTGTATATGTTAGAAAGATAGGTACAGTGTGTAGGAGGAGAGTGTGTATGTGTGTGATGATATTTCAGTGTGTACGTATACACTGTAGGTGAGTGTGAGTTGATAGAGAGTGTGTGGGTGGTGAGCATAAAGATGATATTTCAGAGTGTGCAGGTGTGTGTGTGTGTATGTACACACTGTATGAGGTGTTATATTACACCCAGCTTTGTTTAGTAACGCTGTCAGTTGCCCTCTATTGGATAATAGAAAAGTTTCATGAGATGTATCCTCAAATTATAGAAATTTTTAAATTCTAAATTTCACTGTGGTTAAATTATTTATTTTATTTGTGTGTGTGTGCAGAGTGCATAATGTCACCTATGCCCACTAGCAATGGGACATGTGCAGTATATATGGTGTGTGTATGTATGTGTGTTTGTATTTGTGGGAGGATGGTTGTACTGTATGTATGTCTTTACATGTTTCTGTAAATGTGTGTGTTTGTGTGCGCGCGATACAGTCACATCAGTGACCACGATAGAAATAAGAACAATATATAGATATATCAGTTTGTTTGTTGTTGTTGTTGTTGTTATTTTATTTTACATGTGTGCATTCTCTACTGTATTGTGGCCATGTTTTGATCATTCTTGTGTAATTGTGTTCAGAACCATCCCAAGCTGCGTGTGGTGGACCCCCTGGACTATGAGGGGCAACTCATTACCAGACGCAAGGACTTGGAGCACGAGAAGTACCTGAACCTGTTTCCACAGCAGGACGTCACGGTGGGTGTAGTCATGTGATTGATGAGTGGGGTCATGTGATTGATCAATGGAGTCATGTGATATTGTGTGCTATGGCAGCAATGCTGTTGAAAGATTATCACTGAACACGATCTATTTGGAGGTGCAGTCTATTTTTTTCTTTTCTTTTTTCTTTTTTTCACCAGCTTTTGAGCTTCTGGTAATTGTGTGATTGTTCTTCTCCATCCTCCAGTGTCTCAAGTTCTACAGTGGTCGCTGGCACAAAGAGGACCACAGCTTCAACCAGTCCACAACCAATTACACCCACCTGCTCTAGTGAGTTGCGACATGGAAAGTGGTGGGTGTGGTCTATATAACAGTGGGTGTGGTCTATATAACAGTGGGTGTGGTCACTTGGTGGGTTAGGCTAATTTGACTAGTAAAGACACTTGGTTTAACATATTATGTAGGTAGGTATAGAGTGTCTCAAGTAATTAGGTGGACTTCTTTCATGTGATGATTGTGAAGTTGGATAAATTACAACTCTCGAGTAAGTGTGTGTGTTGGTTGTGTGTGTATGTGGTGGATTTAATTGGTGGTGGGAGTGTTCGAGTCAATGGTGTGTATTATTAAGAATACCGAGATTCGTTTTCTGCTGTAGAAGTGGTGAGCTAATAATCTGAACACTAATAGTACCACATGCAGACATGAAGAATGACTTGACCACACCCCTTCACAGTGGTTTATAATACATTTTGTATGGTGTTCAGTTGTCTGGACATTTCAGTTGTCCCAACCTCTTGGTCCCACCATGTTTGGATGACTGAAGTCCTACTGTAGTGCACAGATCCCACCACAGTTCCTTGAGGAGATACGACTACTACTATTACTATGATTTGCAAGTCCTGTCTTTTTTTTTTTTTTTTTTTTTTTTTTTTTTTTTTGGCAACCCTTACTCCAACTATAAACAACAACAAACCAATAGTATAACAAACTCTTTTATGTGTCTATAGTGGAGATGACGTGAGGTCCATTGGAGAGGAGATATTTGAAGTTGACTGAGTGGATGAAGAGAGAGACACTTCACTGGCTGTGAGTGTGTGAGGGTGGGTGAGTGGGTGGGAAGTGGGTGGAGCATGTGTTAGGCGTGGCAGTAGAGATGGAATGTTGTGTGTAGCAGGCAGTGAGACGGAGGACGGGCCAGCTGAACGAGGAAAGGGGTTGCAAGACGGGCAATGAGCAATGGGTTGTGTGTGTGTGTGTGATAAAGTGCTAGGTGTTGGCTAGTTGCAGCCTCCAGCAATGTGCTGGTGTGCTCTGTTGTGTTCATGTTGGGAGAATTAGTTGCACTAGTCAAAGTTTCTAACTAGTCCACTCACCGGAGATTATTTTGTGCATGCAGAGAGACAAGAGTAGAGGGACTCCATTGTCCGAGAAAGGCTGGCTCTACAAAGGACTCTTCCCTCAAGATGGCGGCTACTCTGTTAGCATGAAGGTAGGCGTGTTCATTATTGCTTCCTTGTATAACAATGGCTTTATTTGCTGCAGAATTATCGGAAGTTTGTTTGTGCGAACTAGAGGGTACACGCTGGCTTTTTCTAGGTAAAGGGTGAAATGGTTGATAGAAGAAAAGCGGAAAAGTCCAATACTAAGCTTACATCGTCTATACACACATGCATACATACATACATATACATACATACACACATACATACATACACACATACATACATATACACACACATACACACATACATATACATACATACATACATACACACATCACATATATACACTAGTGGTGTCTTGAGCACAAATGTTGAGTGAGCCTGCCTAGTTAGGTTACATAAAACTATTCACCACTGGTGTCACCTGGTTCTGCCTCCCTTGTTATGGAGGATGCTCTGTAAGATTCTGTCAAACTTAAAAATTATTCCTTGACAAGGTATACAATTAGCTAATGGGTATGCTTGATTAGTATTTCCTAATAGGTCAATTTTTTTATTAAGTACATTTAAACAATTTAAAACCCAATATTGTAGGCGTGGTAAATGTGACTGCTTGATTGGTCACTTTAAAATTGCTTTCTACACCCATGTACAGTATTGTTACATAATATACTTTAGCTTAGTTCATGCAAAAAGTAAATAGTAGTTGACCATTAATATATATGAATTACTCTCTTACCTCAATTTCAGGACGTGATAACTTCTGTAGTATCCAATTTAAGCCATTCTGACTACCTCTATTACCAGTAACTGGTGAACAGCTCGCAGCTCTACCAAAAAAACATAGCCAGAGTTACTTTTGTAATTTTAGCTAACAAATATGGAACTACATACTTACCTCAGCTTCTCCCAAGTAATGGTAGCTTCCTCGGTTTTAATACTTAGCCACTCTGGCTGCCAGTGGCATTTGACAACCAACGGTAGCATTTAGCAGCCCCCAAAAACGACGAGGTTTTTCAAATACGTTTGGTAAAGGGTTTCAATGCCATAGTAACTGTTCGCAGTAACTTTTTTGGGACTTGAAAAACAGCGTTTCGAAGGAATTATCTCACAATTTGGAGCCCAAGTTTCAAGAAGACTTGCTTAAATCTGTAGTATCAGAAGAAAGTGGGGTCAGGTGTAAAAAGCCATGTTTTTAGGGCACCCGTGCACATTTAAAGGGCATACGTACCATCCATACATACATATATAACATACATATATAACATAAACCAGATTTTGCATTATCCACTCCTAATACTGTCTCGCTCGCTCGCCAATCAACATACATACACACACATGCAGTTTTACTGAGTAACACAAAATAGGGTTTTATTTCCTTATTTGTGTATCTGTGTAGAACTCTCACTACAGATTGTGTGGGTTTGACTTGATGACGATCACATCTTCTACCCTCTGGCTACTGGTGAAGAGGAAGAGATGGAGGAGTGGATGTCCATTCTCAAGCAGGCCATAGGCATGGAGGTGGAATAAACTGATGCTGGTGGGTGACAGGGGTCAGGGGTCAAAATGCTTAGGTCAAGTAGTAAATCTGCCGGGCATGCCCAATAACGTTTACTTAAAGTTTTCATAGTTCATACGAGTCTGTTGTTGACAACAGCCTTACCTCAATAATGTTGACCAGTGACTAGAGTAAGTGATGGGGTTCTCATGTGACCAGTGACAAGATGTAGTGATGAGGTTCTTATGTGACCAGTGACTAGAGGTAGTGATGGGGTTCTTATGTGACCAGTGACTAGAGGTAGTGATGGGGTTCTTATGTGACCAGTGACTAGAGGTAGTGATGGGGTTCTTATGTGACCAGTGACTAGAGGTAGTGATGGGGTTCTCATGTGACCAGTGACTAGAGGTAGTGATGGGGTTCTTATGTGACCAGTGACTAGAGGTAGTGATGGGGTTCTCATGTGACCAGTGACTAGAGGTAGTGATGGGGTTCTTATGTGACCAGTTACAAGAGGTAGTGATGGGGTTCTCATGTGACCAGTAACTAGAGGTAGTGATGGGATTCTCATGTGACCAGTGACTAGAAGTAGTTATGGAGTTCTCATGTGACCAGAGACTAGAGGTAGTGATGGGGTTCTCATGTGACCAGTGACTAGAGGTAGTGATGGGGTTCTTATGTGACCAGTGACTAGAGGTAGTGATGGGGTTCTCATGTGACCAGTGACTAGAAGTAGTTATGGAGTTCTCATGTGACCAGTGACTAGAGGTAGTGATGAAGTTCTTATGTGACCAGTGACAAGAGGTAGTGATGGGGTTCTCATATGACCAGTGACTAGAGGTAGTGATGGGATTCTCATGTGACCAGTGACTAGAAGTAGTTATGGAGTTCTCATGTGACCAGAGACTAGAGGTAGTGATGGGGTTCTCATGTGACCAGTAGACTATAGGTATGATGGAGTTCTTATGTTGACCAGTGACTAAGGAGTGCTGAGGTTCTCCATGTTGAACCAACTAGAGGTAGTGATGAGGTTCCTCCATATGCCCATTGACTAGAAGTCAGTTATGGAGTGCTCAGTGACCCAGTGACCTAGAGTAGTGATGGGGTTTCTCATATGACCAGTTTTTGACTAGAGTAGTGATGGGGTTCTTATGTGACCTGCTAGAGGTAGTGATGGGGTTTCTCAATGTGCCAGTGAATAGAAGTAGTTATGGAGTTCTCATGTGACCAGTGACTAGAGGTAGTGATGAAGTTCTTATGTGACCAGTGACAAGAGGTAGTGATGGGGTTCTCATATGACCAGTGACTAGAGGTAGTGATGAGGTTCTTATGTGACCAGTGACTAGAGGTAGTGATGGGGTTCTTATGTGACCAGTGACAAGAGGTAGTGATGGGGTTGTGTGAAAGAGAAGGAAATGGAGCATGAGTTCTGTGTAATGCTTCCTACATAAATAGAGATAAGGACTTGTCCAATGTGAGGCAATTTGTTTCCGAATGTAATTTTTGAGCCATTGATAATGATGTGGTAAGTGGATGCTAAACTGTATTTCATTGCACCACTGGATAGACAAACCACTGTTACTTGTTTCTTCTTCAGTCTCTGTCTTTCTGTGCCCACTCATGCTTTAGTAGGTCTGTTGGTAGAATATGGCAGTGTTCCTTTCATTCATGGAACTGCTGTTTGCTGATTGGATGGCAGGAAGGGAAGGTCAGTGATTGGCAATGTTGTAGACCTTGTGCTGACCTACAGGTGGATTAAAATGACTGAGCAATATTAGTGTATTTAACACTTGACTGTCCACCACTGGCATTATAGTTGCTAGGAAGAGAAGTATGTTGCTAGGGAGTAGTGAAAATGCAGTTACGGAATGGCAAAGCGCAAAATGTGTCAGTTCTGCTTAGCAACGGGAGCCATCACTGTTAACTGTAGGATGTTTCTTGGCTTGTAACTTTCCTTGCTGATTATGGCCTATTGGAGGTCATTAGAAAGTGTCTCTTAAATGACACCACTGGGCCATTTGTTTTTCAAGCTACTTTGACAGCATGTCCAACATTTGGTCATTGTGTATGCCACGAACTTGCACTCACGCATTCTCGAGTGAAGGTTCACTCTGGTGCAGCTGTGATACTCTATTTATGTGAATGAACTTTCAGTGAGAATTAAAAGTTTAAAATGTAAAATGTGTATAATAGTTCAGATGTGATTTTTTTTTTTTTTTTTTTTTTCCCGGCTATTTTAATTTCATTAAATTAGATGTATTCTCTCTTTTACAGGATTATTTTAAAACTTATTATTGTATAGTTTTGAAGAGTTTGAAAGTTTTTCATTGTTGTTTTATTATTTGATATTTTATAAATAAAAAAAATTTGAATTTTTTTTCTTTAATTTATTAATATCTGCCTCTTGTGCTGTGTGTGACCAGGTCCTACCAGTAACTCTGTGGACATGTTGGTGAAGCTGATAGAGAATGGCATGTGTGTGACCAGGTCCTGCCAGTAACTCTGTGGACATGTTGATGAAGCTGATAGAGAATGGCATGTGTGTGGCGCGCATGAACTTCTCACATAGAACTCATAATGTCTGTTGCAGAGTGGGTAAAGGGAGGAAGAAGTGGAGAAATTTGACCAAGTAATGGATTGTCATGCAGTGACCATTAAGAATACTGCTGTGTGTATGTATGTGTGTGTGTGTGCATGCAGTATCATGCCGAGACCATCAAGAATGTGTGAAAAGTAGTGGAAATAGTGAAGAACAGATCCATCGCTATTGCTTTGGATACCAAGGGACCAGAAATCAGAACTGGACTCCTTAAGGGGATGAGTTAGATTTCCTATGAGTGGGTGTGTGTGTGAGTGGGTGTGTGTGAGTGTGCTGAAAAACAATTCTGGAAAGAGCAACTTTTTTTATTTTAAAGGAGGGGCAATGAGAGGAGACACAGTCGAAGAATCCTTGCAGTATACACGAAGACTATAATGTTGATTACAATCAAGTACTAAAGGATTACTGGGAAGGGAGGGAGGTGGATTTTCAGCACAGACAATGGTCCTCCCTTGCTCCCTTAAATGCAGCCCAGTGTGTGTGTATGTGTGTGTGATTATTATTGAATTTGTATTATTATTACTACTGTCATTCCTGACTGCATGAATAATGTTTGCAGAAATACAGTTAACATTTATGAATGTTGTTAGGCAGTGAACTGGCGAATGCAGCCCTCAGGGCAACAGGCATAGGACATGATTAATTCTTGTTTGTTTAATTGTTGTGTTTGGGAATAGGGAGGTTCGGCAGAAGTGTGTCTGGAGACTGGTAAGGTGTTGAAAGAGTCTATTGAAGACAAGTTCAAGTAATGTGGCAATGAGAACACCATTTATGTGGACTACATGAACATCATCAAGAACTCATCTCATTCAAGGTCACTGGGAAGTTCCCCACCCACCTGGTGACAGGTTAGAGAGTAGGTGGTGTGTATATTGGCATACATCTGTGTATGTTAGGCGGTAGTTGTATCAGTTTCTGTATCCATAGTTACTATAGTCTCATAGTCCCTTTCATCTATTATTACTACAACATACAATACAGCCAGTCACATGTGTGGGTGGCTCTCAGCAAACATGTTTTCTAGGCCACACCTACAAGACCATCTTTAGTTATGTCTCATTGCATCCACTCTCATTCAAATTAATTGGCGAGCGAGCGTAGCGAGCGAGACACTTACAGGGGTAACACAATCGAAAATCGGGGATGTTTGTTTATTTATTTATTTATTTGTATATATGTATGGACGTACGTAAGGCATTTTTGTACTTTGACCCTCGGGTTTTTGTGTTAGTTCGGTTGTCGACCCCGTCCCAAACTTCACTAAACAGAATCCTCTGTTTATCGATCAGTACCCGTATCACCCTAGAAATTGAATTGTTTACCTTTTTGAATTCTTTTGCGGGTGCAGTTAAAACTTAAGGGACTTCCATTTCTATTCGAGTTAGTGGCGGTGGTAAGTCAATGCTCTCTTTGTCATGGCTATAAGCCGTGCGCAACAGTATTTACTTGAAAATACATTGTCCACTAGACTACTGCGAAGGTAAGTCTGTGTAGGTGCATGTCCAGTTGTGTCAAAGCATTGTGTGTTACAACCACTACTTAGCTAAAGAATATCACAAAGAAAACTTTTAAATAACGTGTATTGTTTTGTTGTTGTTTTTTTCCTTCAATTCAAGCAGTTGCAGAGAGTTAGTTACTATGGCACTGAAATCCCTGTACCCTGTATGCTAAATTTAAAAACTGGACCTTATTTTCAGTAGCTTCAGTGTTAGAAGTCAAAATCATTCATATAAAAATAGTATAGTCTTTAGGCTCGCTCGCCATTTGTGCTCAAGCACATCACTAGTTCTACACCTCTTTTTAATTGTTGTTGTCATGGTTGCAGTGGTTCAAAATGGAGGTATGCTGGGCTCCAGAAAGGGCGTTAATCTTCCAGGTGCTGAAGTGGATCTACCGGCACTCTCTGAGAAAGACAAGGTTAACAACACACACCATACCCACTTTTTCTACACTACTCACCTGCCAGTTTGATTTTATGGATAAGTATATGGCAGAGTTATACAGCACTTTATAAAGTCGTCATCATATTAGGATGACACTCATGCATCCTATAAAATGTATTATGGATTAATTCATTAGATAGGGGTGTACTAATTTATGATTTTGTCACAACAATTTTCAGCTATTTAATACTGGTAAATGATTACACGGAGCAAAAGGAGTGGTATTAATTAGAGAGAGGCCACCATGTGAGAGTGGGGTCAGGTTGAGAAATGCAATGAAGATATTTTTCAGAAGACAACAAATACTCATGGAGTAGTTAATTCATTAGTGGCTGTCTTAGTTATCTGCAGTAGTAGTGTCAGAAGTGACGAATCGAAGGATTTCTTCATTTCCTTTAAGGAGTGTCTCTATGTTGTCGTCAGCTACTGAATGAACTAAGGCAATGAAAGTAGCAACACTGGGAGATTTGTTGAAGAGGAATTATTTGATTTATAACATTAATACAGAGTGTCTTTTTCATACAAACTAGTTGCTGAGTTGTTCAGCATGTGAAGTTCCTGTTGCACGTGTGCATGTACACACACACACAAATAGAAATGATGATCATTACCTAATGTGTTATTGAGTGAAATCATCTTGTGGTGTAAGTTCTTTGAAATTGTCTCCTTCTCTTTCTTTCCTCTTATTCCCTCTGTGTAGCCTGACCTATGGACATTGTGTTTGCCTCCTTCATCCGCAAGGCCTCAGACCTCCATGATATCTGCAAGGCCTCAGACCTCCATGATATCCACAAGGCCTCAGACCTCCATGATATCTGCAAGGAGCTGGGGGAGAAGGGCAAGAATATCTTTATTGTTTCCAAGGTATTTCAAACAAATAGAACAAGATGAGCTTTGCATTATTTATATGTCCATGAGATTCTGTATGTGAGAAGCTCTTTCACCAACACTGAATAGAAAAATAGACTGCCACGTAAGATTGAAACCAGAACTGTAGTTGATTTGCTCCAGTGACTCTATACTGGCTGTAGAGAGTGACTCTAGGATCCTCCTACCAACTAGTCAGAATGTCTTGTATAGCTGTTTGACAGCCACGATCAAGTAAAGTGTTTGTAAACAAGACAAAAAAAAAGCCTATACCTTTGGTCAGTTGAATACCTACTTCCTACATAGAGAATTAGCTGTTGCATTTTCTTTCACTTTGTTTTGTTTTAGTACTCAAGAATAACTTTAGTTGTTGATGATTGTTGTTGTTTTCAGATTGAAAATGAAGAAGGTGTGAAGAATTTTGACGAGATATTAAAGGCTTTGGATGGGATTATGGTTGCCAGGGGCGACCTCGGAATAGAGTTAATTCCGTAGCAATAGATTAGATTGCAGCTGTTAATTTTTATGTAAAAGATACAGAATTTTTTTTTCATACAAACTTTATCCAATAGTGTACTCAGCTAAGTATCTGTAGCACTTCTTTCAGCTTCATTGTGAGACACACCCTTAAAGCTTCACTCTGGTGATCACATGACCAGTTTTACCTGGCTACCCCTTGGACCCTGTTCGTTAACAACTTATTCCTTTTTTTAATGCTGATCAATTGGTCACGTGATTTCACTTTGGTCCACAGATGATGGAGAGCATGGTCAGTAAGTCACGCCCCACTCGTGCCGAAGCCAGTGATATTACCAATGCTGTATTGGATGGAGCAGACTGTGTGATATTGTCATCAAAGGGTAAGGGGTCACCATACATAGTGGATATGTAGTGTGTGGGAGGGGCATGAGGACTATCACATTTATTGTGGGATAAAACACAATTACAATTACATTGAAGCAGTTATGAAGGTAAGCTAGTGAAGAATATTATAGTGTGTTAACTACATCTGGTGTCCACTGTTGCCTGCAGGGCCATCCGTTTCAGGAGGCAATGTATGTGGTTTGTCACAATTGCAGCTGTTTTGCTGTTTTTGTTTGCTTGTTTTTTGTTTTTTACCAAATGGCAGGAAGACTTCGAATGTATTCAGCCTCTTTACAAGTTGTATTATAAGTGTAGTAAAACTATCCATGCATAGCTACTAAGAAAGGAACTGGTGTGGAGAAGTCTTCCTTGTCCAGTGGATGACAACTAACATTAGTGGCTATGTATTACTGTATCTAGTGCACCATCAGGGAGAACTATCAGCAGCTCTGGACATGAAGCAAGGAGTGTGTTGAAGCCTGAACAAATGAATCAAATAGTGTTTCTGTCAAAGAACTAGTAATTGTTGGACCTATGAGATTATACTGAGCTTACTAGTGATGTGCTTGAGCACAAATGGCGAGGCGCTAGCCTAAAACTACACTAGCGTTAAACGATATTGAAGCTTTCAAAGTGGCTAGTGTGCCAGGTGAGCTCCTTGTGAGAAGAACAGTAGCTAAAGATAGAGTAGTAAATGAAAATTGAAGATAACACTCTGCCTACACTTAGCATATTTCAAGTAAATTTAACTTAAAGAGGCAAGCAGTGTACCAGAACTTAAATTAGCTAGAAATAGAAGAAGTTGGTTATGGTCACAGTTGAAGTTTTAATAGTTTGGGATAAAGGTGTAATGGTAATAAAATACATTTCAAACAAAACTAGCAATGCCTGAGATGATTATGTTATTGTTATTATAGTGTACTTTACTCCAGTTACAGTATGACCTTATTTGGTCATATCACTAATGGGTTTGTGGTAATAACACCAACCACCTCTCACAATGAGGCAGCTGCCCCAGATAAAACCAGAGGCTGGTTAGGTCTGTAGTCTATACAAGTTGAGTTGGCCAGAAAATAACTTGAATAACTTTTGAACCAAAGCAGCTACACATCCAGGGTTTGCACCATTAGATAGCTGTGTTCTTGTCAATCACAAATTCAATTCACAAAGAAGTTGGATAGCTTAATTAATCACAATTCTGTTCATCTGCTATCTGACAGCTTATGAATATTACTGTTAAATTATAGGAGGAGTGTGTGTGTGATGATATTTCAGTGTGTAGGAGGAGAGTGTGTATGTGTGTGATGATATTTCAGTGTGTGATGATATTTCAGTGTGTAGGAGGAGAGTGTGTATGTGTGTGATGATATTTCAGTGTGTAGGAGGAGAGTGTGTATGTGTGTGATGTTATTTCAGTGTGTAGGAGGAGAGTGTATGTGTGTGATGATATTTCAGTATGTAGGTGGAGAGTGTGTATGTGTGTGATGATATTTCAGTGTGTATGTGTGTGATGATATTTCAGTGTGTAGAAGGAGAGTGTGTATGTGTGTGATGATATTTCAGTGTGTAGGAGGAGAGTGTGTATGTGTGTGATGATATTTCAGTGTGTAGGTGGAGAGTGTGTATGTGTGTGATGATATTTCAGTGTGTGAGAGGAGAGTGTGTATGTGTGTGATGATATTTCAGTGTGTAGGAGGAGAGGGTGTATGTGTGTGATGATATTTCAGTGTGTAGGAGGAGAGTATGTGTGATTATATTTCAGTGTGTAGGAGGAGAGTATGTATGTGTGTGATGATATTTCAGTGTGTAGGAGGAGAGTATGTATGTGTGTGATGATATTTCAGTGTATAGGAGGAGAGTATGTATGTGTGTGATGATATTTCAGTGTGTAGGAGGAGAGTATGTATGTGTGTGATGATATTTCAGTGTGTAGGAAGAAAGTGTGTATGTGTATAATTTGAACTGTTTTTTCGACTAGACATCAAGATTAATAATGAATATAACAGATAAGAAAAAATGTCGATCACCATAAAAACACACACACTAACTAATGCTGATTGTCTATGTTTATCATTATGAAGTTATGGGTGTATGCTATAATTATTTAGTGCTACATTATTATATAAGTTATTATAGTCCACTGTCACCCATGACTTCATAGTGATTATAACATACTGATGATTCCTAATAAGGATGAAACAATCACAGCATAGTTGTCATTTCAGTGGCTATTTAATTAGGGTCAGAATTAGGGGAAATAAAAATAAGTGGGTTAGAATTGCTTGTTGTGTAACAACAAGTTACATATGTACTCTCATTCTAGATGTGAGAGGACAATGTGACACATTTTAGTGGTCTGTGGTAGAGGTATAAATATCTTGTAAGCTTCAGCTATAACCATAGTTACCCAGAAATTTCATTATTATTGCATCTTTTAATTAAAATTATGCCAATTATTTTTTTCCATGAGCACATATTATTTTATTTTATTTCATTTTTGTTTGGAGAGAAAGGACAAAAATAAGGAGTTGTTTGTTTGTGCCTGTGAGAAATAATTTTTCAACTAATTATAGTAAGGTCAGTTTAGAGGTCATTCTGCATGAGAGGTCATGATGAAGCTCCCAAATTGCAGCTGTTTCAGAATGTTGCCTAAATTGCAGCTATGATAGGTCAAAGCCCCTGAGAGAAGTGATGCAGTGGCCGGGGCTACATTCACATAGTGGGAAAGGGTTTATGGCATGACTCTTCTCTTGTGTGTACGCGTGTGTGTGTGTGTATCTCCTGACCCTCTCAGTCACCACTTCACTTGCAGCCCTGCCGAAGACACATGCGGGTTCTTTTAGCTTAAAAAGACGAGACCAGCCATCTAACTGAATACACTGAATGTGCCTTTGTTTATTGAAATATGATTCAATCCATTCATGATGGAAACTTTTAGCCAGGCTCTCTCTCTCCCCTTCCCCCCTCCTCCCAAAATTTCTTTCACCTTATCTTCACACAGTAAAATTAGACTCAGGAGACTGTTGAAGTGATTCCACCAGAGTTATGAGGCATGGTAGATCAGAATGCTTTGATAAAGTGAAGAATTCCGTAAAATTAACAGATATATTTTTGCATCAACTTTCTCTAATTAATATTTTCCTGCCTTTAATTTTACTATCTAATCCGTTTAGTTTCCCCTTTCTGCTAATGCCTATTTTCTTTGCTTGCTGACCCACAAAGTGGAGTCTGCTTATAATTGCAAGTGCGCCAACAAGATGGAGCAGTTGCCGATGCCTTCAAGTGGGCATCTTATGGTGCACTGGTAACTGCCAGTGGTTTTACAGTTGGCTGTTTAAAGATATGTGATTAGCAAATTGCATTAGGTACTGGTCACCACCACACTGAGTGTGCAGTAGTGGTGGCACAGGTGTGAAGAATGCTGGTCAGAATAGGGACTCTGTGAGGTCAACAATCATAACCCAACAACCCTCAATTAGATTTTATGAGTGGGTTAGAGGGAAGATGGGGGGGGGGGTAGATTGGGGTGGGCGTGGAATATCTAATATGGACTTCATTCGTTTGTGTACCTTTTTTTTTTCTTCTTTCTTGTTTGAATGATTCCCTTAGACCCACTTCAAAACATTCATATTTGCCTGTGCCAACTTTGCATCACTTGTTTCCTCTTGTTTGTTTGTTTGTGTGCGTGTGTCCTAAGGTCAAGAGCTCTTGTGGTTCTCTGTACTCTCCACTACCACCCACAGTCCACATTGTGGGAATGAAGGAAACAAAGATCTGAGGTTCTTTCTGTCTTTCCCCCTTACTCTCTCCTCCATCTTATTCCCTTCTTCCTTCTTTAACTACTCCCTCCTCCAGCTTTGTCTTCCTTCTCGGGCAATTTTTTTAAATTTCATATCTTTGCTAGTCCATAATTTTTTTAACAGTTTGATAGATCAAACTCACCACACACTTTGCATTAGTACTAGAAGCAACAGCAATCCACCTGTTTTGATCCCCTCCCCGTCAAAGCAACCACAGAGCAAGTAGTCGGATGTAACGCAAGGTTCCAATCTTTCCCTCGCGTAACCAGTAGAATAGAATTTAAGTTTATTCGTCTCTTGTCAGACTAGCAATATCAGAACTGCACTTCAGCAGACTCCTCTTTACGAGCTTCTTGCCAACGTGCTGTCACTTCCCGGCGTTGTGATGGCTTGAATGCCTACAGGTTTGTGGCAAGTATGTCCATTGGTTGTGGGTCGTTTGTGTGTATGTGTGTGTACAAGCCACTGGTGTTTGTGGTGGTAGCGCAGTGCCTAGGTTGTTATTGGGTAAAGAGGACCAGGCTGGTGGGTGGGAGTAAAGTGGGAAAATGTTTTGCTACGTGGTGCTAATTGGCTGGTCATGTAATGGACATGTTTGCTCTCTGCATTATTGTGGTCTACATATGCAGATGTGTGCATGCACTGTGGGTGCATGTAGTCGGGGGAGGGGGGGGGGGGGAATAGTTGGTTGCCGTGCCAGCTGATATATCGGTAACACATCCATATTTTTTTAGAAATATGATTCAAGGAGGATTCAGTATTTAGTTATAATGTGAGAATGGACCTTATTTAGGGAGGGAGGCTATACAGTGTCCCTGCCTTGAGGTTTGGGATACAGTATGCATGGTAATTTTAGG
>WLWD01000143.1_pt1:0-82500 | contig 124743 bp, 101 predicted proteins | sample 6712731 | NCBI WGS metagenome assembly WLWD01 (sample SAMN12718690, study PRJNA576275) | sponge metagenome | isolation source: marine sponge | host: Mycale hentscheli | place: New Zealand: South Island, Marlborough, Capsize Point | collected 2014-11-01 | reverse complement strand
AATCTTCATGTATGTCAGTAATCTTTATAATCTACATGCCAGTTAAATCTCTATGGGGTTCATGTTGGTAAGTGGGTGCACAAGTTTGTTAAGGAGAACATGAAATGCTAGAGATGGTCCAGTGAAAGTTTCCCCCTGCAATTTATTCTGCTTGTTCCCCAGTGATACAGGGGTGTGTCCATGTTGTCCTGTAAGGTACAGCTTTTTTGCTGGGGCCTTATCATCCAGCGGGATTTACACAGAGCCACACACACATCTGGTGTGACAGCGCAATGTATTTATGTTTCACTTGTCCTTGGAATGATAGTTCTTGTGACATTTGCAAGGCCAGGGCTGACAGAGACAGCTGGTGCTGTTTGGACAGTCCACCGTGGTTGACTAATTGTCTGTGTGCTTTCACAGTCTGAAAACTGCTGCAGAATCTGGCAGCCTTGGCAACTCATTTCCCTTCCCTTCCCTCCACTTTAGCCCAGAGTTTCTTTACCGAAAGGAGATATGTGAGTTTACTTGCAATGAAAATTCTTTGAATGATATTTAAGATTCTTTGAAGGATTGTGCAGAGTTGAAAGCTGAAAGCTTATGTTTTATGAGATAATGGTCTTATAAATATTAAGAATAAATAATTATTATTTTTCCTCCCTCTTTTTTCCCTCCTCTTGCCATCCAATAAACAAATCATGCTTCCAACAATTCATGTTGGGGTTTCTGTGAATTGAGGTGCATGGACATCCTCCTGGAAGACTTGGTAGTATTGGTATGAGGAAGAGGATGTTTTTAATTGGGTGGTAGTTCCAAACTTGACTAAATCAAATCTTCCCAAGTAAAAATTCCATACAAGATCTAGCAAGATCAAGTACCTTTTGGTAAGATTATGCAAGACAAGATGCGTCCTATACTTTCTTGTGTGCATGATTTTGCAAGATCACTCAAGATCTTACAAGTATTTTAATCAAGTTTATTCTTGTGAGTTCTTATTCTTTAACTACAAGATAAATCTTGCATGATATTGCATGATCTTGTTTATTTTTAAGTTAAGATTAATGTCGCATATTCTTGTCAAAATAGTACGAGCAAGATCTTCTATTTTATTACAGGAATTGCTACATAAGATAGATCTTGCAACATTCTATAAATGTTTGTAGTTTATTGAGGTTAAATATATCTTAAAATTACTTATAAGTAAACAAAGATCTTGATTTTTTCAGTGAAATTATTATTAGGGTAGTTTATATGTCTACATTTTACAATCCATTACTTTTGGGTTAGGCAGATTCTGTTAAAATCAAGTATAAAAAAATATAATGGACCTTGGCCTGGTTAAATTTGCCATAGTATTTACATGATTAATGTTTGTAGTCATTTACACAAACATAATACTGTACACAAAGACTGCAAGTTCTGAAAAAATCTAGATTTATCTAGCTACAGCACAAATTGTGATTAAGGTGAATTTTTATTATTAAGAAATATTAGGGAGGGCATTTAGAGACCATAGTAAGAGAGCAATAATAAATCTTGTGTAATGAAGTACTGAAGCAAAAACAATAAATTTTTTTACATAATTTAGAGCTATATCTGTGTAATCTGTACTTGGAACAGCAATATATATTGCCTCAACATGAACAAACAGTTGTACTACTTACAATAATAGACCTGGGCAAAATTTTTAGAATCTATCCATGCATGAAGACTTTTCAAGATTGTACAAATTGAAAATAATTAAAGCAATTCAACCTCACAGTACACATGTCAGTGATATAGAAATAGTGTAGCGTGGAAAGCATTAGTGGTGTTCATAATTGTTGGGAATATTAATAATGTATGAATAACTTGAGTTTTGGCAGATACTAAGACACATTTATTTATAATATTCGAAAGTGGAATTGCACAAGTGGGCTTCAAATCATTTTCAACTTGAATGACGAAAGAACTCAATAAATCCGCTCAGGCATAATCTTGTAACTTCGATCGTGCTGAGTATCCGATACTGTTTAAGAAAGATGATTGAGTTTTTTATATGGTTTGATTAGAGCTAAAGGAGGAGTCAAAGTAAATGTTTGTACTTGGCCATACTTTTACGTCCATTAGAAATAAAACAGCAAATTGAACTATTCCTTTTCCCTTTATCATTAAATGCTTGTATTATTGTACTGTGATAATAACGTGTGTTTTTTTTAATAGTTGCCTTTGCTAGACTAATACGTGTCACGGTAGCAATTGCACTCTGTTCATCCTCACTAAGGCTGACTTTACTCAGTGGACCAATGGAGTATACTCCAGTGCTGATGTTTGCCATGTTACTCCGTTTTTGTGAAAGGGATGACATGGGCTTTAAGAATTCCATTGTGTCAACATTCTCCACTTTAGCTAGTTGGTCGGAAAGCATTCCCACTGTGTGTGCTACATCAATAGAAAAGATTAATTGCTCAGCTAACTTTCTTTTAGAGTTATACTTTATAGTGAGAAGGTAATCGAATATTCCAATGTTCTAAATAGCAGCTAATTATTAGCACCTGCTTTTTTTTTACCTTCTTTATTTATTTATTTGCCTTTTGCTTATAGTCTGTAAAACTTTTAGAACTAGAGTTCCAAATCTCAATCAGAATATGACACTCAGTTTGAAAGAGGTTCCAATGCTGTATCGGCTACAACAGGAACTATCCATTGGAGCAGTTCTAATCTGCTATGCACTCTAAAGCTTACTTCAAAGGTAAATCTTTGCAGGTTAGCTGAAACTAGGGGATGAAAAAAGAAGGCAGATTTCCAGATGAACTCATCACCCACTCTCATCATCACTACCACATCACCAAGCCTGATAACCAAAACTCCTGTATCACACACACACACACACACACACACACACACACCAACAACAGCGCATTATGGCTACCTGCATGGATGTGACTAAACCCAAGAAAAATTCTTGCAAGATCTTACAAAAAAATGTTAGTGATCTTGCAAGATCACACTCGCAAGATCACTAAAGATTTTGGAACCATATCAGGTATGATCACACATGGATTAGTTAGCAAGATCATGGTTGTTAAAATGTTTGAGATCTTACAGGAATGATAATGCATGATTATTCCTGGACGATCTTTCATGCAAGATCATACATGATTTAGGAACCATATCAGGTAGGATCACACAGCAATTACTTGCAAGACTAGTGATCGAAGATATTATGTGTACACTCACACATGACCCTTCTTACAAGTTATAAGAAGTATAGAGGTTTGATCACTTGGTAGTTACTTCGTAAGATCACTGCTGCTAAAAGTTTCAGTATGATACTTTTTCACGCAGGATCTTGAGAAGATCACATCTATCATTGTAATAATAATTAATAATGTATAATAGTATAGAAGTAAGATGTGTTGATTTTTATCAATAACCAATGATTTTACAAATTAGACCTTATCATAATGGTGTAGCAAAATGGAACTGGAATGAACAAAAGAAAGAAACAAACAAAAAACAATGACAAGATCAACAGAGATGAAGGATTGTTGCCTCAAGTTTATAGTAGCCTAGTGAAACATACAAACAAAACCAAATAGCTAACCCTCAGGACTCATGGTTACCACCAAGTGCTTTCTTGTACCACCCTTAGGCTTTCACCTGTCATAGTAACTATTTATTTATTTTTGAATCATTACCACTGATGAAGGCTACAGTCCGTAGCTGAAACGTTTGTTTTAACTTTTTGGGTTTTTTGGTCAGTGATTATCTCTAAATATATGTTTACAATCAATTTAGCTACACAATATTTCTTCATACCATTAGTAGTCCAGTGGGAAATTGTACTTTTGATGCAATATTGTGACAGAGTGGACCAAAGCATGAAACTTAGCACAGTGTTTGTTGAAGGTATGTACAGCAATATTAGAAGGGGTGCCATCCAGATATACATTCCTTTACAAAAACATGTCTTACAAGAAACTTTGGTCAATATAATCGGCGATTCCCGCAAATTTTTTTATTTGCGCGCCCAATACAATTATTTTAGCGAAAATAAAAAACGGCGATATTACAGGCAGCTAGACTATTTAATAGAACTAGCTACCCTGATAGCTAGCCAGGTGTAGCAAGTTTCAGAGAATTTATTTCAGTAGAATAAAACCATAATATTTCGGCTTGTGGAGCCTTCTAGTGGTTACTGAACTGAATGAGGGTGACTGAACAAGGAACTTTGTATAAACAGATGATACAGAACATGAGATCGTTGTGTGGTGGGGCACATCCCCTAGGAAAGTTAGTTGGTGTTGGACAATTTCTGTGACATGTGAGTTGTACTTGGGAGGTGTGAAGGTGTAGTCATAATTGAATTAGTGGCAGTCATTCTGGAAATGAACCAGTTTAATGGTGTCGGTGTCAATGGATGCCCAACATGTCTTAATCCGGGAGTAAGAACTGTATCTCAGTATTATCCACCAGATGACACTCATGATCTCCGTATGTACTAATGAGTCAGTTGTAAAAAATGCAGAAGATGCTGAAAAAAGTAAGACTGTAGTTCAGGGAATTAAAGCAAAGTCTCCATTAACTGGACTTGTTAATGTAGTCAGTGACATACCTATTGATTACGTGCACTGTGTCTTAGAAGAACCAAGTGGCTTTTGGAAAGGTGGTTACATTCTTGTAACCATGCATCTCCTTTCTATAATGGAAATAAAGATCTACTGTGTCAAAGGCCACCACATGACTTTGCAAGGGCACCCAGAAGCCTTGAAAGACATAGAAAGCACTGGAAGGCAAACGAATTACGAACTGGCTCCTTTATTGCTCACTTCCACTACTTGAAAATAAACTAACACCTAGCCCTAGTGCTGTATTTGCACCATTTTTCTTTATTAGTTTGTGCGATTCACATTCTTCTTCGTTCTGAGCTAACAGAGATTCAAATAAAAGCAGCAGAAACGATGCTAACAGATTTCTACGTTATGCTACCTGAGCTGTACGGAATCAATGGTTGTACGTTAAATGCGTACTGTTTGACCCACTTGGCTCACTATGTTAGACTCTGGGGTCCCTTGTGGACACAGTCACTATTCGGCTTTGAAAGTATGAATGGTCATATGGTTAGTATGCTGCACTATGATCACTGAGGCATTGAGCAACCCTTCTCCACCATGCAGGTTGTTTAGTCATGTTGTTATTGTTATTGAATGTTGATATTTTTTGATATCCAAAGAAATTTTGGTGGACATGGGATAGGACATCTCATAGCTTGGAATCACAGGAATCTGTGCCAGTTTCTTCAGTTAATTCTGAACTGGTTTATGTACTCCTTTAATTAACTGATGTACCAGCAATAGAAATTTTGTTTACAGTTTTCATGTCATTCTGTAGCAAACTGTTCTCAAGATGACCTTGCTGGCTTTAAACTTATTGAATAAGTTAGAGTTCAGGAGTCACTATTGCATGTCTAAACTGTGACTGTTTGGTATCATATGGTGATGTGGTCTTTCTCACTAATATCATGCTCATAGCTGCGGGTAGATAACAGAGGTGATTACCATATGGTAAAATTTGGCTTCCAAAAACCATAATATTTAGACTAACTATTACTACAAACTACTTGAAAAGGAAAGAAGTGTTGAACACCTGCAATTTCGCCATTGTGGACAAGTTCTCCTATTTGTACATGCACAAACCCAAGGACAGATCAATAGGTGATAAGGGGTGATTAATTGGGTAGCTAAGAACAACTGAGATGTGGCAACAGGTTGGATAGCTGCCACTGCCTGGGGGAGTTGCCTTGGTGTTGCTAAGTGAGCTAGTTGAGTACATGTGGTGATTGTGAAAGTGACCTGATAACAAGAACTGATTAAGAAGCCGATAGACAACACAGTTCTTGTTGTGCTAGTGCCCTACCTCAAAGGTCTTGCCATTCTTTTCCCTGTCTATTTTGTTTTGTTACCAGCTAGCAAAACTTGTGGAATAATTTGGATGCAGATTTGGTGATTAAAGTTGGAGCCAGGCATTGGGAATCGTAAAGTTTTGTAGTAGAGACCATGCACGATTGTACATGCTATTCAGAGAAGCTTCAGCATAAAACACTGCTTTGTAATTAAGTCATTCAAGCCACACACTAGTGATGTGATAGCACACATGCCCATACTCACACAAATGATACTGTATAACATGTTATATTGGCGGGTAAAATATTTGGCTATTCCATTCTGGAGTACATATTGGCGGGTAAATATTTTGGCTTTAATACATTTTCCAAAACGAAATATTTTTTTACATTGGTAACAGCAAAACATTTTCTGCTGCATATCTTCCAATCCTTGCTCTTATTTCATCAGAGTAGGTCTGATAGGTGCCTTTTCTCTTCTTTTTTTTTGCTCCAGTGGTTGCAGAGAGTAACCTTGCCACAGACTTGTTGGCTGCCTCCTCTATCTGCGATCTAGGCCTGGGGAGTAGTGGCTGGTTGGTGGTCTTTTTGAAATAACTGTACAGAGAAATGCTAGCTAGTAACTACAGGAAATCCACGGACCACATGGAGGTCAAAGGTTATCAAAACTACTTAGCGGAACAATAACTTAGCGGAACAATAACTTAGCGGGCTTCTTGGAATCGCTAAACTCGCCAAATTAATTCCCCAGCCAATAAATAGTGTTATACAGTAGTTAGATTAGGATATCGTGAATCTGCTGCGGTTAGGAATCTGAGGCACTCCAGCTATGGCGTCCAAACGTAGTGAGGATGCTACTGGAGGACGAAGATTTTTAAACGTTTCTGATCCACGAATCTCACTGTTTTAGAGCGTAGCATCAGCTTAAACTTAATTAAACAAACAAATGTTTGTGGCAGAGGAGCCTAGAGTACACCAACAAGCGTCCGATTCACTCAATTTCTAAATGCCGCAGAGCATGAATCCTTGAATAGATTCATGTAACAGACCAATCGGATTGCTCGTATGTGACTAGCTATGTTCTAAAGAAACATATACTTATAAAATGCATATTCTTTTAAGTATTTATGAGTTGTTAAAACTATCTTTATAATAATTATGGTCAAAATAATTGTATACAGGAATGATGGAAAAACTTCCTTCAACTGAATTCGTTAAATTGCCTCACATTTTATATGTTTTGCCGGGCTGTTCCCGGGTAATTTGTGGGCCATTCTGAAGGGTATCTGTTGTAGTACTCTGAGGTGTTCGATTATATTGTACCAGGGAGTCCTGGTTGATGATGTTCCCATGGAAACTGTGTACGAAGAGTCGCGGCATGGCGCTGACATTCTGCAGGTGTATAATATTACAGGAAACATTTAGTGCTTCTGGTCCCAGCTCTCCTGTTAGCTAGGTGGTCCTAGTGTTTCTAGGAATGAGTTAGTTTGGTTGCAGTTAAGTAGGTATGGGATATCCTAGTGTCTCAGATTTGAGAGGGAAAAATTGATAATTTAGTAGAGGCTGTTCTGGGGGTAACTCTGAATGTGGGGTCCTGCCTTTGATCCCAGTACTAATTTCCCCTAATTAGCTTGACTTGAATGTGAATTATGTAATTTCCGTGCAAATGGACAGGAGGAGTTAATAAAGGGGAGAATTCCACTCCCCTCTAATTAAAGCTCATCTTAAATGTCTTGTAATTATTATATTGTAAATATTTCCTTTTGGTACTTGATGTCTATTTGAATATCACATCAAGGGTGAGTATTTTCAGCTGCTGTATTATTATTATTAAATTATTATCATTATCATCATCGTTTAAATGTATTCTCTCTCTCTTTCACAGGCTTCTTTTCAGATGATACAGGATTAATAAAAGCCAGTGAAAGAGAGAATACATCTAACAAATAATAATAATGATGATGATAACACATCATCATTATTATTGTTCATTAGATATATTCTCTCTTTCACAGTTTTCTTATTATAAAGAAGCCTTTGAATGAGAGAACGTACATTTAAACAGTAAAAGAAGGCTTTGAAATTTTATTATTTATTATTTATTTATTTTTATTTTATTATTTTATTATTATTATCATATCACATCATTTTGATGTGATATGATAATGCCTGATGTGCCGGCGACGCCCCCACTGTTCCAGCGCCAAATGGCCACACCCACCACGGTCATCCTGCAGCACAGCGAACAACGAGGGATTGATCGGGCCCTCCCCGTGAATGCCTCGCTGTAAAGTCGAGGGTCCGGGACCGAACAATCCAGGCACTTCTTGGCCAGTGCCTCCCTTCTAAATTGCCGATCGTATGCTACCCATCTCCCATACTCGTAGTTCCTCTCTGCCCGAACAATTGTAGCCAGATAGGCAAACAATTCGGGAACTTTGTGAGGGAATCTGGTGGAGAGTAGAGCAGCCATGGTGGTATATCGTTCCACCCAGTGAGAAATGTCCGTGACCATAGGACGACATGGTGGCACAGGACGGCAGGGAGTTGACTCCGGAGGTGTGTCCATGGTAACCTCCGACATGTCCACAAACTCCAACTCGAGCACCTTCTTTGCCACCTTTGGTGCTAGCGTGGCTACCGGGTTGAAAGGCCCCGGCTTGTTCAGGTGGGCTGCACCTGTGCTATGCCCTGCTGTGTCATCTGCATTGCCTGCAGAAGCTGCAGCTGCTAAAAAGTCACAGCCTGAAGTCGGCCTGAACGTTGGCATCTCAGCGAGAGCGTCCACATGGGGTGATTCCACACTTCCGAGATCTGTAAAGAGTCAAATACATATACGGCATCAGCAAGGGTCAGGCAAGAGTAGTGCCTAGTAATCTGAAGGCAGTGTGCCTAGTAATCTGAAGGCAGCGTGCCTAGTAATCTGAAGGCAGCGTGCCTAGTAATCTGAAGGCAGCGTGCCTAGTAATCTGAAGGCAGCGTGCCTAGTAATCTGAAGGCAGCGTGCCTAGTAATCTGAAGGCAGCGTGCCTAGTAATCTGAAGGCAGCGTGCCTAGTAATCCCTGGCTGTATGCATTGTGTATAATGGCAACTTGCTGTGCATCTGCCTTACCACCAGCTTGTTTTCTTCTTCTTCTTTTTTTAATTTATTTATTTATTTATTTTTATTTTTTTATAATTATTAATTATAATTGCTATTCTGACCTCTCTTCCTACCTTCCCACCTGAGCAGGTAAGGTAAGTCAAAATAGGGGCTTAGGAGGAAAACAACCACAAGCAATAGCAACAACAAGTGAGAAATACCCCATCAATGACAGCAAAATAACAACAAGCAGCCTGCTAAGTGTGCTGACATAGATGAAATTCAGAAGGGGTGCCACTAATTTTGTCACTACCCTTAGTAATTAATAACCATTGTAGCAAACTTTTAATATGCAAAAAAATTCACACCTCATTGATTATTCATGATTACAATTTCCACCATAATAACATAGAGTAGTACATGACAGTCCAGCTTCTCTGCATTTACATCTCCTAGAGCACAACGGGGAAGCCTTACATCCACATTTCAGTAATTCTTGACAGGCTTTAGCAATTTCTGGAAGGTGTGTCCACACTGGCTTCCAAAGTTTATCTTGAAGCATCCATCCAAATCCTTCAGGGGTTGGGCAGTTTTGCTGGGGTATGAGGCAAGTTGTCCATGTACAGGCTTGGTAAAGAGCTCTGTTAGTATGCTGGATAAGAGCTGCCTATACATATAAGAAATAACAATAAAAATGGTTATGAACTCATTTGTATACTGTAACAGACCTGAGTTGGTGGGATGTTTTCCATTAACTTGGCTTTATGAGAGAAAAGTTCTTGACGCAAGATATTCACTTTGCAGGTGGATGTGGTTTTATCATAAAGAACGCATGTAAAGCGCTCAAGCAATTCAAACTCAGGAGACTCAATATTTAAAATTTTGAAGAGGTGCTCAGCTGCATACTGAAATGCTTTAGTTACAGCAGAGTGAGATGACCAGGCTCCCCAAGAAGACCTCTTTCCTTTTCCCACAAATTGTGAGGTTGTAATCGCAGCCTGTGAAAAAGTGATAAAATGGTAGACCTCTACATCTTTCTTCTCCAAAACTAGCTGGACACACTAAATTTTCTTCTTCAAATTGCTTGCAAGCAGAAGCAGCAAGAGATTTCTCTACTTCCAACACACGATCATAACCAATGCTGAGTCCCAGTCTGTACATAGTTTCTACTGCCTTTCTACTCCGAAAGTTAGTATGGATATTTAATCCAACATAAAGTGGAAGGGGTGGTTCATGCTCCTTGCAGTGGTGTAAACTATCTGAAGCTCTATTGCCTTTCAGGTTAAAATACATTAACTGTGAGATTGAAAGTACAGCCTGTGACTCAATTGGATTTTCAGCTTTCATGTTGCATCCATAAATAAAAAAGGATACAAAAACCGTAAGTAGTGAGGGTACAGACTTATTTTGGCAATCTTGAGGAAAACTTCCTGTAAATTGAGCAGGCTTCCATTCTAATGACTCTTGTCTTAATTTTTTTGCGACTTTAATCATTGCTAGAATGTCTGACTCATAATTCTGTTCATTAGCAGCATCCTTTAGCATTTGCTGCAAGCCTTCATTAAAGACAAGTGAGGTGGCTCTACCATCAGATTGCTCCTGACATCTCTGACTAAAATGGGTAAGTAAATGCTGCTTCAATCTTGTTTTATTAATTTGTTGCCCACATTGAAGACTTTTCAAACGATTGACATAAAGTGTGTGTAACTCTGACAACTTCAAAATGAACTGACCATTTTCAATACCTTCTTCAATATGGGATATTAGTTCTACAAAACTTTTAGCCTTAACAATGCTACTGAATCTGTCCACAGTAGAATCTTTCTTGGCTCTCTGTGAGCTTCGGTATTTATTTCTCTATGCTGAAAAGCATTTCAAGTGATACTTAGCCGCTATGGCAACTAGAGCACTGAAGTGCAAACCCTCAGCGCTAGTTAGCTAGTATGATAAAGAAAATAATAACAAAGGAAAAGTGTAGAAACAAAAAAAAGAAAGAGAAGTGGCATGAAGAGAGGCAGGAAAGAGAAAAAGACAATGAAGAGGGACAAAAGAAAGAGGAATGAATGAAAAAGGTAGGAAGAAAAGAAAAAGGAAGAAGAAAGAAAGAAAAACAGTACACGAAAGAAAGAGGAAATGAAAGGAAAAGGTAGAAAAGAAATAAAAACAGTAGGAAGAGGAAAATAAGGCAAGAAGACAAAAGAAATAAGAAAAAAAAACAGGATGAAAAAAAAAGATGAAAAAAAAAAAAAAATATTGTCCACGCGGATTCGAACCAGCAACCATTAGATTAGGTAGTTCCTCACTCAACGACTACGCTACGCAACACCTCACGCTGAACGGATGTAATTGTTAGCTATTTAAAAGTGATTTGCAACCTGCAAGCTGGCTCACGTGACAAGCAAGTTTTTATTTAAGGGGCGGTTCCCGTTGTAAGCCTGCGATCGCACGGCTCTGGAAAGACTCGCTTTTTTCTGGAAAATGAAGTCCAAAATCAAAATTCTGGCATATTAAAGGAACTTACTTCGTGAAATACTGCTGTTTGATGCCGCTTTCAGAGCCTGGCTGGTTCCTACCTTCCAGAAGTGCGTGTTGACAGACAGAGTGACAGAATGAACTAGAGCACTGAAGTGCAAACCCTCAGCGCAAGATAGCTAGTATGATAAAGAAGAGGAATGAATGAAAATAGGTAGGAAGAAAAGAAAAAGGAAGAAGAAAAAAAGAAAAACAGTACAGGAAAGAAAGAAGAAATGAAAGGAAAAGGTAGGAAAGAAATAAAAACAGTAGGAAGAGGAAAATAAGGCAAGAAGACAAAAAGAAAAAAAAACAGGATGAACAGAAAAAATGAAGAAAAAAAATACCGTCGACGAGGATTAGAACCAGAGACTATTAGGTTAGGTACTTGCTCACTCAACGACTACGCTACGCAACACCTCACGCTGAATGCATGTAATTGTTAGCTATTTAAAAGTGATTTGCGACCTGCAAGCTGGCTCACGTGACAAGCACGTTTTTTTTAGGGGCGGTTCCCGCTGTAAGCCTACGATCGCACGGCTTTGGAAAGTCTCGCTTTTTTCTGGAATATGAAGTCCAAAATAAAAATTCTGGCATATTAAAGGAACTTACTTCGTGAAATACTGCTGTTTGATGCCACTTTCAGAGCCTGGCTGGTTACTACCTTCCAGAAGTGCCTGTTGACAGACAGAGTGACAGAATGAAGGAATGAATGACACTAGGACTACTGTAACCCTCTTGCGCATGCGCGCTGAGGGTTAATTAAGTCACCCCCACCAATTTTAGCCAGCAAGGACGTATCCTGTAGTTCTTCTGCCATTCTTCTCAACTCATGGTCCAGATTCATAGTGGAACAGTTGTGAAGTTTACCACCTACCTCAGGACAAAAGATGCAATTTTGCACACTAGTAGCTCCAGTTTTTTGTCGTTTAGATATTCTCTGCCCCTCTTCATTGTTCAGTTCTCTTTTCTTACTTCTTTGGTTCTTCATCCTCTGAAGTTTGGAATAGGCAAACTTTAGGTGGCATGCCTTGTGCCACTTAGCGTTGTTAGTCATAAAGGTTTCAGCATCTTCATCATCACTGAATTTTACTTCTGCTGGTAAACATTGAAGGTCTTTGAACTCTTTAACCCTTTGCGGACGAACGCGGGCGAGCAATTATGTAATTAAATACGCGCACACCGTAAAACCAATTAGTTGCCTGAGACGACGACGTTTTACCAGTTGGAGTTCGACACGTGGAAAAAGAAAACGGGCAAGTGTTTCTTTTGTGTTAGGCCTCAAATAATCGGCCTCTAGCGTTGTAGCTATGGTAATTCGTTAGTTTATAGTTTATAGAGTTATTTTGAATACAAACTTAGTTGGAATTATCGAGGAGGCCATAGTTTGTTAGCTATTTTTTGGCGAGCGAGCGTAGCGAGCGAGACACTTACAGGGGTAACACAATCTAAAATCGGGGATGTTTATTTATTTATTTGTATATATGTATGGACGTATGTATGTCATTTTGTACTTTGACCCTCGCGTTTTTGTGTTAGTTATGTGGTCGACCCCGTCCCAAATTGCACTAAACAGAATCCTCTGGTTTATCGATCAGTACCCGTATCACCCTAGAAATTGAATTGTTTACCGTTTTGAATTCTTTTGCGGGTGCAGTTAAAACTTGAAAACTTAAGGGACTTCCATTTCTATTCGAGTTAGTGGCGGTGGTAAGTCAATGCGCTCTTTGTCATGGTTATAAGCCGTGCGCAACAGTATTGACTTGAAAATACATTGTCCACTAGACTACTGGAAGGGAAGGTAAGTCTGTGTAGGTGCATGTCCAGTTGTGTCAAAGCATTGTGTGTTACAACCACTACTTAGCTAAAGAATATCACAAATAAAACTTTTAAATAACGTGTATTGTTTTGTTGTTGTTTTTTTCCTTCCAAGCAGTTGCAGAGAGTTGTTACTATGGCACTGAAATCCCTTTACCCTGTATGCTAAATTAAAAAAACTGGACCTTATTTTCAGTAGCTTCAGTGTTAGAAGTCAAAATCATTCATATCAAAATAGTATAGTCTTTAGGCTCGCTCGCCATTTGTGCTCAAGCACATCACTAGTTTAGCTTATAGTTATGAAAGGAGAAATCACACCCAAGTGTAAGTTCTAGTTTTAGTTTACTTATTTCTAGCTACTTTAGGCCTTTACTTCTTAGTAGATGTTCTATTTGAAAATAGCTAGACACAAAGTGTAGAAAAATTTTTTATTTTAGTTGGTGCACTTGATAGAAGTTATACTTATTTTATAAGACTTATTTTGTAGAATAGAGATTGCAAAATGTATACTATGTAAGCTACTGAAAGTTTTAGCGCACTACGCGCTCTGTAACTATAATAACAGATACAGGAATGAGCTTGTCACGAATTCGTGACAGCCGTATTCTCTTGACGCACCCGGTGTGTCACAGATTCGTGACTATCGTACGCGCGCGTTAAGTTACGGCAGTCACGAATTCGTGACAATCGTACACAAAGGGTTAACAGCTTCTAAAAAACTCGCATAAATTTCTTGTCCATTGCCTTGAAAGCTAGCAGCAGGGCATTTCAGATCACCTCCACCACCACAAACAACACAGCACTTCCAATCCATGGTTTCTAATACTACCACATAGATTTTTAAATTTTATTTTCGCGGATTTTAATTTCGTGCATGCAAATACATTATCCGCGAAAATATAAAAATTTCGCGCATGTCGCAAATTCTTTGACTAAAAGTTGGTTTGGTTTGATGCCAAGTGCAGCAGTAGTCATAATGATTTTTTTTTGGCACCCCTTCTGAAAAGGTTTAATAGACTATAAGGAGTCACAGTGCAGAATATTAAGCTTTTGTCCAGTCAGTAACAATACCTTAAATATTTCCCCCAAATCCACTTGACTACTGGTGGTTCTCTGGGCTCTGGCTGAATGACTGACCATGCCAGGAGCCACTGCTCCCACGATTACATCATCCCCTATTGCCTAGTCATACCCCAGGCTCTGCTGCCTGGGTAGGTCCCTTAATAAGGGGGTTGGAGGGTGGTCCATGGGGGGAGGGAGGGGGGGGGGGGGGGGGGGGCCTGTTATTTTTCATGCCTCCCTGTATTCCATGTTTATATATATAGCCTAATTAAGTCTGTATTTTAACGTCATTGCTCATCCTAGAAGCTAGGAAGTTGTTTTGCCACTCAATGAGCATTATCTCTGTATACATCCCTGTATATGTACATTTATGTTGTATGTGTGTGCACATTGTGAGTAGTACCACAGATCGACCTTCCAATCTTGTTTCCTGCAGCCAGGCTCCATCTTCGTTAACACATCTTCGGTCACTAGTTATAGTTACGCTAGGCCTCGGGGGTGATAAAATATTGACCAGTGTCCCTCGCTGTTGGACCCATACTGTGACCGCACTGAAGAAGGAGGCGCCAGATTTGTTTATTTTCACACTTCCCGGTAGTGTGGTGCTGATATGAGGGGCTTATCAGCTCAGTGTCTGCAAATAGTCACTTATCTCTGCAACACAGAGCGGCATGTGGTTGAGAAGGTGTAGTAGAGATGTCACAATTACCTTATGCCCCCCTCCCTCCCCTCAGTACAAGACCATCTTAGTGATTGTCCCCTGTCTTCACTCTTGTCACATATGGATGCAGGTGGTGATTTTCCGGTGTACCCATTCCAGTGCGTGCACTGCATATGTTATACTTGAAGTAATGTTGCATTTGATGTGTGAGAAATAGGCAGTCATTGTTTCCCAGTAGTGCCACTATATCTGGTTTCATGACAATGCAGTGCCTTCTCTAATCCTGGATCTGTCCCAGACGGTCCTCTCAGTTCCCGTAACCATCTCGTCATTTTATTGTAGAGTTGCTTTGAGAGTATGAGTTCAAAACCCTTGCTCAGTGTCTGCCCCTCCCACTTCCCCTCCCACTTCCCCTACCACTTCCTCCTCTCACTTCCTCCTCCAGGCCTTCCTGTCAGCAATGACCACACTTGTATAGTAAGTGCCACCACTTGCCCCAAGTATTACTTGTGGCAGTGAGAAGATGTCCATGAACAGAACCTATCATGTCAGGATGCTTGTAGCCGTGACAACGCTCCAACCCTGGATTTACACTTGCTAGTTACACTTCCACCCTCCATTTTTTTTATTGGCGGCAAGTGTGCGCCAAAAGTGACATCAGCTTGTGTTTGGTTATAATAATGTTAATGTTGGTGTGAGATGTGAAGGTGACATGTATTGTCATTAAAGATGTGTTCATATTAACCATTAGCTTGCTAGCTTTCAGTTGGTGTTCAACTTTTTATTATATTATATTATATATTATATATATATATATATTTTTTAAATCTCCAGGTGTATCTAATTGTATTTGTGTATGTGTGCGTGCAGCTGGATGTTTTGGTAGACAATTGGCCGCTCTATCATGTGGATGAAGCTGTACGAGGTGAGATGTACAACTTTTCTCTGTTCAGTCACCCATAGCTGTTTTAATTTAGTTTACAGAATAATAATAGTAGTAGTATAATCTTTGGTTATCTGCTGCATGGCCACCCTGTACCACACAGTGTATCCTTGCCTATATAATAGCATGAAATAGTGAGTGTTTGTTGTTTTTCTAACCAGGAGTGTGTTGTTGATATCGCATTGGGTAAATGTGTCTCTGCTTGCTTGAGCGTTGATCTTGAGAAGAGTAGACTTAATTTTGTTAGCACAAAAGCCCAAAACAAAAAAAAGAAGGAAAACAATAGAAGTGTTATTAGTTATAACACAAAAACAATTAAATTTATCACAAGTGATTGAATAAAAAGAAAACATCACTTTATTAGAGTAAGATAAGAACATAGTATATTGCAACCTCTCTTTTGTGTGTTTGTGTGCTCACAACTCACATTTCACAACTCGGGTATCCCAAGTGTGAGGGTTGCACACTCATTATGGGCCGGTATCAATGGGGACAGAGATAGGCCAGTAGGAGTGTGGTGCACACTTGAGTGTGTATGGGGGCGGGTGGGTGTGTTTGTAATTTTTCCCAGACAATAAAATAATAGGATTGCCCAATGCAGAGTCACTCTAGCAACCCTTACCTCACCCGCCCATACATGTGCACAAACACACATACAACACACAAACACACACACAAACACACACATGAGCAATACTTCACTCAGACAAGCCTTATGAGATAAACACAGAGTGCTCCCTCCCTCTCTTCCTCCCATTCGTCCATTCCATCTCGTAACTTGTGAAACACAGCTCAAAAGAGTTCCCCAGTTTATACTGTATTAGAATTGGCCTGCCATGGCACCAGAACATATTGCATGATTGTATGTAACAGAAGTGGATGTTGTGGCATTTACTACCTGAAGGTTGCCAATTCATTACATTTTGTTTTGCACATTACTAGAGCCACAAAAGCGCACAGAACACACACACACACACACACACACACACACACACACACACACATACACACACACAAATGCTGAGGCAAATTTCAAATTCTCTTGGTACTGCTAGTGCGGTCACTCCCTAGTCGGTCAGATGCACTAAACAGGCACTGTGAGCTGTGCAAGCAGAAGAGCTCCTTGAGTAGGCTGCTAGGAAGAGAAGAACAGGTTATTCCTCACAGCAGGTGGTATGGGCACCTGCACATACACACACACACACACATACACTCACATACACACACACACACACACACACACACACACTGAGCAAATTTACCTATCCTGAAGACATAGGATGTAATGAATAGGTGCTACTTGCATGGGGGGGGAGGGGAGGGGTTAGTAAATACTTAATAATTGATTCCCAGGTGTATGGAGTGAGTGGGTGTAGAGCTTGCCACTCTGTGGTGGTGTCCCAAACACAAGTTGGTTTAGCTGCAGGTAGTCAGTGAAGATTCCCAAGTGCCTCCATGCTAGTAAACAAGGCACCTTTGGTTTCTGACTCTGTAGCTGAGTGAGGGAGAACGTCCCCATTAAGTCCCACGCACTAGACTGTGCAGTGACCATTTACGGGATTATTTTGTTATGATGTCACTCTTATTTCAGTAATATTATTTTACTACTATTCAATACTTGGCAGACAAGTGGATTTCCCTTTTTTTTTTTTTTGTTCTTGTTTTTGTTTGTAATAGTTTTATTACCCTGTCAGCAATTATTCTGGTTCTATTTATTGCCCACCACTGACCCCTGGTATTTACTCATTCAAACCTCTACTCAAGTTCATTAATTTTATTATAAGAATTAAGAAATAGTTATGGCTTATAATACAGTGTGTGGTTCAGGTGATGCCCTGAATTTTTTCCTCCTCTATGAGTCAGCTGCTATTGGCCAGTGAGAGAGGCAGTAGGTGTTACATTTATCAGGCTTCCATCTGTTGTTGGCTAATGAGTGGGTGTCAGACAGGATGGGTGAAAGGAGGGAAGTGGATTTGTGTGGGTTGGGTGGCCTGGCTACTGTGGACAAGTTTTGGGAACACCCATGGAGGGAACTTCCTAGGAAAAAAAGAGTGAAAAAACCAGTGTAGTTATTGATAGGTGACCAGTTGGGGTGTTATGACTTAAATGACTTGTGCAGTAGCAAATTGTAGAATAACCGAGAGAGGGTGGGATAATGGTGGGTGAGATGTTGTTGCCGGGAGACGCCATATCTGTGCTCTCCCAACTGCTCTGTTTCCTCTTCCTCACATCGGCCCCTCCCACTCCGAGTGTTCCATGTCAGTTTAACGTGATATGGCATGTTGATGAATTATCACCTGTCAATGTTGGGATATCATCGCTTGATGTGGCGGCTTCTGAAGTTCCTGGTGGCCGGTTGCTATGACTTTGATGGACTAATACCCAAATTTTAAAAAAATACTTGTGTGTCTAAATATTACAATGTCTGTTATTCTTGAACATATGTGACAGTCTATGGGAAAAGGGGGCACTTCACGCAAAAATTGAAATTGAGATATAGGCTCCAGAAGTAAGTCATAGGAAAAATTCTTTCTTTCTCCTATTTTTGTTTTTTGCAGAATTAGTCTTAGTGACCCTTACTCTAAGTCTACGTCAAATTTCAAATGCTGAAACAACTTAAAAGACCCCAAGCGTGCCGTGGAAAGACATGCTACTTTTATTCTCTCTCGTTCTCGAAGTGCAATAAATGGGGAATGGGCGGAGTTTCAAACAAGCAGCTAAAAAAAAAAACGGCATAGTTTTGAGAATAGTGCATGCACTCTACAGCTTGCCTCTGGTTGAAAGTTTACCACTACATGGAGTAGAGTAGCCAAGGATTCTGACAAGACAGGCTGTGAGACGCTCTGAAAGCTAAAAAGAACTCTACGCAAACTTCGTTAGTCGCCGTTAAAAAGCGGCTGTACGATTTAATTGCGTACGCGGAGTACGCTGTTAAGTATACAGAAACATTAATTATACCGAAAGTGGTAATTCAATTTATGTTGCTGAACAGCCCAAGAAGGTTTTACCCTCCAGTATTTTAGCACTATTAAGTTGAGATAAATTGTAGCTTTTTATTAGCTTTTTATTAGCATAAAAAACTCAATTTTTTTTGGTTTGAGTGAAGTGCCCCCTTTTCCCATAGACTGTCACATATGGCCACTAATTGATGTTGTAGCATACAGGAATATTCTAATTCACGCACACTCTTACGTCATCGTGTTTCACCTGCCGTTTTTATTATCAGCTGATTTGTATGTTTAGCTCAGTCATCATTTGGTTTAATCCATCGATTGAAGATTGAACTTATTGTTTGGTAATTAGAAGTAAAGTGAGAACTATAGCTACTTTACAATGTCACTTGACAGTGATTGTGGGGGTGTAGAGATGGGAGGGGGCATTTAATGGGACATACTATTGGCGGGTGGTGAAGTAGATTGAATCTATCAGGCAGCACTGTATGTAACCCCACCCCTTCCCCTCCCACCCATTTGCCCTACCCAACCAATTAACTGACATTTGTAGTTTGATTATAGAACTGGTATATATTTCTTTGTATTTTACAACTAAAATATAAAATTATCTCTTCCTGACATTTTAACGTGGTTGGCCACAGTTTAAGTTTAACGCTATTAATACGGTGTATGTTTTATTTGATGATGTTCAAATACCATAATAATAATCATATTCATCTCCATACCTTTTATAAAAAAAAATTTCTAATCCACATGAATGGGTGGAGGACTGTGATGCACTTGAAGGTTGTGAGACCTGCCACTGCATCATAGAGATGGTGACTGTAACTTCGGAGCTAGCCGCCATCCTCCACAAACCCCTCCCTGTCTGGCCAGTCATAATTGCTTCACTACCCGCCCACTCATCCTGAACTGTCGCCTTGGATGCAAAAGCCCTCCCGAGTCAACTTCCATACTGGAAGTTCTCCATTACCCAAGTTTGAGCAAAAGTTTTGTCTGGATCCAAATACCTACGTCAAGTTCCTTTTCAAGTGTGCAGTATGCTTGCCTAGTGACCACACCCACTTGCGTCCATGAATGCACACATGTCTACACACACTACAGGAAGGCTTCCCATTGTTGCTGCTGTTTTGTTCATGTGTGTGACCCCACAGTAGTTGTTTGGATTATGATGTGCAAATTGTTTATAAGAAATTATCTTTTGGCGGATATTGAAAATGACCAGGAATTAAGGGAGTTTCTGGTAGGATTTGGTGGTGGGGTGGTGGATTGTGAAAATTTGGTGGAGAATGTGAAAGGAAGGGCTATAAGAGGACTTGTGCAAATGCCAGGTTATGTTTTATTTTGTATTCATGTATATATAATATAATATATACATGTGTATATATAATATAATATATACATCATATAGGCTGCTGTAACAAAGAAAAACTGCAATTATACTAGTGGTGTGCTTGAGCACAAATGGCGAGAGAGCCTGATAGTTAGGTAACATAAAACTAAGTATTGTTACTATGTTTTAGCTTAGTTCATGCAAAAACTATAATAGCCGTTATGACCTTTTATTTCAGCAAACAAATACAAAATCACTCTCTTACCTGATTAATAGTAACTTTTGTAGTATCAAACATCAACCATTCTGATAATCTCAATTACCAGCAACTCTTGAACAAGCTCTCAGCTACGATAAAAAAATAAACCAGTGTTATTATTTGTAATTTTAGCTCCGTATCCCCCTAAAACGGCGAAGTTTTGAAATTAAGTCTGGAAAAGGGTCTTCAATGCCATAGTAACCGGTCGAATCAACTTTTTGTTTCTTAGCAAGCGCTTTTGCAGAAATTTTCTCACACTTTGGAGCTTTAAGTATAAAGTAAGTTGCTCAATGCTGTAGTTCAGAATAAACTGGGGTCAAGCCTAAAAAGCCGTGTTTTTTGGAGAAAAAAACGTTCCCCGCGCACGCGTTTAATTACATACATACGTCCAAACATATATACAAATAAATAAATAAATAAACAAACATCCCCGATTTTCAATTGTGTTACCCCTGTAAGTGTCTCGCTCGCTACGCTCGCTCGCCAATAATTAAGCTGAGAATGACTGAATATTTCATACATTGTTTACATTTTCCCCCAAACTCTTTCTAAGTATTTGCAATTTTTTAGCAAATTTGAATCTACCATTTATGGAGTATGTAACCCTAACTAACTCTGGTGCTTGGACGACTTGGTCCTCTTCAATTCTCTGAAGTATACCTTGCTACACTGTCTCTTATGCCCCCGAACTGATTGATTTATGAACGTTTAAAGAGTTCGGCCTATAGGAATGACAACTTTGATTACTGTTAAAATATAGTATTATCAGCTAGCTAGGTTATGGGGTGTGTCACCTGTAATCCAAGCTGCCGCTTACTGGCCATAATTTTTAACACCCTGTTAATAAAGTCTTGTTAAGTGGTCATGTCACCTGATTTAGTGAAACACACACACACACAGAGCTAATTATGTAAGGGAGCTTTGGTACCTTCAAAAGCGCCATACTGAACACAAAGCTGTTGCTCCCGTAAAATTGGGTAAAGGGTGGTATGGCTTGAGCTCGAGGGTTGGATTATTTTTCAATGAACCTTCTATGGCTGTAATAATAATTGAATAGTTTGTATGTGTTAACATTTTATACTTAAAAGGTGATTAATGTTATAAACACTGAGATCAGCAGTGATCCCACAATGACAAAAGCACTTGTATTTACATAAGCCAGTAGCACGCATGTATCTGTCTGCTGGTCGTTCATAGGTTTTAAAGTATCACATTATTATTATTATTATGAGGTAAGTTTAGAATGGAATGCATGGGAAAGAACAAGATGGTGAATGTCTAAGTGTATAATTGAATGCTGCTTGGGAGTGTGTTGGAGTTTCTATAGGTGATCATGGACGAGGGTTTGTGTAATGCAGAAGTCATAGATGGGAGGGGCTCATTAACTTGTTGGCTGTGACTGTGTGAAGGTCTAGGACCTGAACAGGGATGATGTTCACCACAGTAGAACTCACAATTAATACAAAAACTCACTCAAGATCTGGACAGACAGGAGTCACCTTCATGAAACACACACATGTGCATGCACGACATATGTGTGCCTGTCAACCAACTCTATATCAGACAGCGAGTTGACATTGGTGGTGCTCACTTAGTTCACAGCCATTTTTACTTCAATGCTCATCAGAGAGTGCGCTAGCACTCCCTACGTAGGAATGACGCGGCCGTCCCATTGACCTAATACAACACATTGGCCGCCATATCTCACACCCCGGGTGGCCGAAGGCCACCAAATTTGGTTCAGATAAACTTCAACGCAACTAGAAGGCTGTTTCAAAATTTCAAGTCTCTACCTCGAAAAACCACGGAAATATGGTAGTTTGAAAAAGAACCGTTTTCATCAGGACGTTCCTAATAATCATAATCATAATTTTCATCATCTTCTTCTTCAGATATTTTTGTTGCAGCGCGTAACTCCGAAACCGTTAGAGATATGAACGTGGAACTTGTACCAACGCGTTCCTTTTCATGGTCTCCAGCGCATCGGCATAGTTACATTCAGTGTTGGTGTGAATTTCACGCCCCAGGGAGCCTCAAAGTCAGTGAAAAATATGCCCAATTTTCACATTTTACCAGATCCAATAATATATGAGACTACGCCACATTTTGGTAGACTTCTTGGTATCATTCTCTTCATCTAGTCATTTCGACCCGTCAAGGCCGCCAGAGGTCAAAGGTCAGCATTCACGGCTTACTTCACGTTAGTCTGGTGGTCGACCCCGTCCCAAACTTCACTAAACAGAATCCTCTGGTTTATCGATCAGTACCCGTATCACCCTAGAAATTGAATTGTTTACCATTTTGAATTCTTTTACGGGTCCAGTTAAAATTGAAAACTTACGGGACTTCCATTTCTATTCGAGTTAGTGACGGTGGTAAGTCAATGCGCTCTTTGGCATGGTTATAAGCCGTGCGCAACAGTATTTACTTGAAAATACATTGTCCACTAGACTACCGCTAAGGTAAGTCTGTGTAGGTGCATGTCCAGTTGTGTCAAAACATTGTGTGTTACAACCACTACTTAGCTAAAGAATATCACGTTTAAATAACGTGTATTGTTTTGTTGTTGTTTTTTTCCTTCAATTCAAGCAGTTGCAGAGAGTTGTTACTATGGCACTGAAATCCCTTTACCGTGTATGCGAAATTTAAAAACTGGACCTTATTTTCAGTAGCTTCAGTGTTAGAAGTCAAAATCATTCATATAAAATAGTATAGTCTTTAGGCTCGCTCGCGTGCTCAAGCACATCACTAGTTAAAATTACGATGTATGTATTATTTCTTTTTATAGTGTACTTTACTCCAGTTCCAGTATGACCTTATTTGGTCATATCACTAATGGGTTTGTGGTAATAACACCACCTCTCACAATAAAGCAGCTGCCCTAGATACATCCAAAGAAAGTTAGATATGATTTATAAGAAAAACTGTATTCTTGCCAATTAACAAATCCAGTCTTGGCTTCACAAAGATGTTGAAAAACCACATCCACACATCCACACACATGTACACACACACACACACACACACACACACACACACACACTCAGTGGGCTCCAATGAAATATCCTAATGGTATTTTCCCCTTTCCTTCTCCCAGTAGCTTTTTTGAGGGACTTTTCATATTTCTCTTTCCTCTCTTTGTTTCTGTTTTGTATTAGCAATGCATGTATTTCAAACTTTGTAATCATAAATTTTGCTAGTATTTAATCCTTTCACCACCAAGTTTATGATGACCAGTTTGGTAACATGAAAATTAAAAAAAAAAATTTTTTTTATTGTTGTTTTTTACTCAGACATTCAGCAAGAGATATAATTTAAAAGCAAGTACAGACATAATTATTTACTATGACATAAAAAAAAAGTTTATTGTCTGCACAAAGAATAGTTAAAAATAATTCGGACTTGCCGTTACCAATGGTACTAATTGAAACTATTTCTGACAGTCTCAGAGCTGCTTTAGGTTTCTGGCAAAGTCCATACACGACTTATTCATCTTCTATGTGATGGAGTCTGAGCTTCTGTTCCTAGCTCATAGTACTATAAAACATTTCAAGTGCACAGACAACTCAACAGTTAGCATTCCAGCAGCCATATTTCTTAATTGTAAAAATCACAATTCATGTGCTATCAGACTTGCTGTTTGTCCACTCTTTTCCATTTCAGCATACTTGCACATTAATATCATATCAACCTTCCCACAAAATGTTTTTGTGGTTGTGAGGTTGCTTTTGTGGTAAGAGGGACCCAGTAAATTTAAAGGTGTTTAAGGGTGGCCGCACATAGCAATGCGCACCGCCTGTAGATCCGGACATTAATTTATTCCCCGCCAATACCCCACCATTAGATATTACGCGAGCAGGAACAATCGCGCAGTAGTAGCAGAAGTATACTTTGCGAAGTTGTAGTGTTTTAGTTCAGCTTCTTGTTGTCTCATATTTGTTTACAGCAACTCTCCATACGTCGTCTGAGCTCACGCGGCAAGGTGTACCAGGCTGTCTCTCCTCCAGAAGCCGTTCTCCGGACTCTGCGCACCTGAACTCAAGCGGATGGATCCACCGGCTCGATTTCTGCGGAGCGAAGACTTCCCAAGCTGCACAGATCTAATACCTTCACCTATGGCTATCTCCAATAAACTGCTCTCTCTTCTGACTCTCTTGTTATTGTTGTATTGATGTTTGTTTACTCTTGAAATAGGCGGGCTCTTTTTAGAACCAATACAAACTAATTGGAAAAAAATTGCTCGCGTACTCGTAGTACGAGATATGGGGGTGGGGCTATTTCTTAAGAATTGCGAGTGGAATTAAAGTTCCAATTTTTGTATGAGTTTTTCTTGGAATCTAATCGTGAGAACGAGAATTTTTTTTACACACGGATAGAACATAAAAAAATGAACTGCACCATAATTTGAAATTTTCAATATCTTATAAAACGAAAAAATGCGAATAAATCAATAAGTAATATAGAAATGAAAGCACCAGAGGTGCAAACCCTCAGCGACACAGAGATTCTTCAGGTGTTTCACTGGCTCTTTTACTGGCATTACATTCAGCATTAGCTTGCTTACGACTCTGGGATACCTCAGGGGTCTCATGGGCTTTTTTGTGGGCATGGCATTCAGAATCGGCTAGTTTACGCTTCTGGGACTGTTCAACACTTTTTAAATCCCTTTTCCGTGCTTGACACATTACCATAGTCTTCTTACGACTATCCAAGGACTTCATGGCATTCTGAGGTTTGAGAATTAACTTGGGTTTGACAGAAAAGCTATAGCCACAGGGACATTTGGACTTTCTGACATGAATTTTACACGCACATCGAGGACAAGCTTTCTTAAAAGCAGGCATTTTATAACTTACAGTTGGAAAAGAGATTCTTTTCGCTCCTTCAGAACAGAGTAGAGAGATAGCGGCAGATCATACAACAGAACAGAACTCCGAACCACGCGCAAAAAAAAAAGGTAGGCAGCTCACGTGACGTGGCTTGAGTATAAGGGGGCGTAACCCGCGCAAGGTAAAGCTTGTAACGGCCTAAATTTGACTCGTGTTTTCTAGATATTTAAATTCAAAACAAAAAATTTGGCACATTAAAGGCACTTAAATAATAGAATACCCTAACTTGATATAATTTTTTTAGCCTGAAAGTCGTCCATCATCGAGATCCGCTGCTGACAGAGTGACTGACTGACTGACTGACTGACTGACTGACTGAATGAATGAATGAATGAATGACAGACAAAGTGAGTACTGTAACCCTCACGCGCATGCGCGCTGAGGGTTAATGAGAAAAAACTCGTTATGGTGCAGTAGAGTAGCGGCATGACTAGCAGTGTGCCGAATTACAGAGCTCCAGCTTCACGCATTGGTCCAAAAAAGTCCTACAAAGTTGGAAGTCGGGACCACGATAAATCCTCCGCATGCACTTGAGATTCGGTGAGTAGTACTTTCGGCAGGTACTTGTTCCTTGCACAAAAACAGTTTAGACCTGCAAGCACACAGAAAGCAGTAACAGCCCTTAGCAACCATAAAATTAAAATTGCGTGGGCGGTGTGCGGGCACCCTTAAGCCAGAAAACGAGCAAATATTTAATATGGATCTTTCTAATTTATGCTGATTTTTCTCACATAAAGGGGTCTGTGAGAAAGCAAAGGAAAAGCATGAAAAAAATCTTAGTTGTCAGTGGGCGAATCCAGGAACCCTGGTATTAGCCACCAGAGCTTAACCACTGAGCTACGACAACTCACAGCTTTCAAGACCTTCACATTTCCCCTTTATATGTTGAGCAGTACCTTTTGCTGCAGTCTCGTACTCAACAGAACACCAACTATGTGCCGTCAGAACACCTTTTCGGTGTCGACTGGAAATACCTCCCCTTTCAGTGAGGATCCAGAATTAGTGGATTGAAAAGGCTTTATCATCACAATTATCAAGTTCTGACCCTTCATACAAACCAGATTAAAATGTTCTTACTTATAGGGGTCTGGGAAAAAGCAAAGGAAGAAATGTGAAAAAAATCTTAATTGTTGCTGGGCATTTAAACTCAAGTGTTTTTACTCCAGTTCCATATCACTAATGGGTTTGTGGTAATAACACCACCTGTCCTCTCACAATGGAGCAGCTGCCCTAGCTAAAACCAGCCGCTTGTTAGGTCTATAGTCTGTCCAGTTGAGTTGGCCAGAAAATAACTTGAATATCTTTTGAACCAAAACAGCTACTCACCCAGAGTTTGCACTATTAGAAAGCTGTATTCTTATCAATCAACAAATCCCAGATGTGGCTTCACAAAGAAGTTGGATAGCTTAATTATTCATAATTCTGTTCATCTGCTATCTGACAGTTTTGAACTTCCTCTGCAAAATAATTTTAATATTACTACTAAATTATAGAAGTGTATGTGATGATAGTTCAGTGAGCAGGAGGAGAGTGTGTATGTATGATGATATCTCAGTATGTAGGAAGAGAGTGTGTGTGTATGTGTGTGATGATATTTCAGTTTGTAGGAGGAGAGTGTATGTGTGTGATGATATTTCAGTGTGGGAGGAGAGTTTGTATATGTCATGATTTGAACTGTTTTTTCGACTAGACATCAAGATTAATAATGAACATATAACAGGTAAGAACTTGCCGATCAACATATAAATGCACACACTAACTAATGCTGATTGTCTATGTTTATCATTATGAAGTTATGGGTATATCCTATAATTATTTAGTGCTACATTATTATATAAGTTATTATAGTACACTGTCACTCATGACTTCATAGTGATTATAACATACTGATGATTCCTAATAAGGATGAAACAATCACAGCATAGTTGTCATTTCAGTGGCTATTTAATTAGGGTCAGAATTAGGGAATAAATAAGTGGGTTAGAATTGCTTGTTGTGTAACAACAAGTACTATGTACTCTCATTCTAGATGTGAGAGGACAATGTGACACATTTTAGTGGTCTGTGGCAGAGGTATAAATTGCTTGTACTCTTCAGCTATAACCATAGAGAGTTGTGTGTATGTGTTTGTGTCTTTCTTGTGTGAGGAATACTTTTTTTCAGCTAATTATAGTAAGGTCAGTCTAGAGGTCATTCTGCATGAGAGGTCATTGATGAAGCTCACAAATTGCAGCTGTTTGGAATGTTGCCCAAATTGCAGCTATGATAGACTATGTGAATAGACTGCAGCTATGTGAATAGACTGCAGCTATGTGAATAGTCTGCAGCTATGTGAACAAGACTGGGTGAGTTTGTTTCAATAAGAAATAGTAATAATTTTAGTTTAGGAAAGAGGTATTTGTGTATGTACATATTGTATACACACACCACATGGGTTGTGTCTATATGTATGTGGTGTGTGTACTGCAGTTCTTATTAATCTCACTATTATTATTAACTATTATGATTAGTTCATGACCATAAACATTTCCCCCTTCAAATTGTGTTATTGATGTTTAGAGGAGAGAGGGTTTTTGTTTGTGTGTATGTGTTTGTGTGATTTTTTATGTAGAATAATATTTTCAGGTAAAATTATAGTAGTGAGGTCAGCCTGCTCCAAGAGGTCATCTTACATTCCTACTGTGCCAGTCAAATTGCAGCTGTTATGTACCTAGGTGCTCCTAAAGCAGCTGTTAGCTGTAGAAGATAAATTAATTAGCAAAGAATGAGTTTCCTTTACAACTCCACATACTCTTTGAATATTTTATTAATGGCTGGATGTTTCTTCATAATAATTTTCTAAAGAATATTCTAAACTTTTTGAAGTGTATTTAAACTGTGGGTTGTTATACAAGCCATAAAATCGTTGTGTGTACTAGTTAAAAATTTGATGTTGTTGTTCTTGTGTGTGTGTGTATGTGTATGAACTCAAGGAATATTGAAGTTGGCTAAGGATTAAAATTTGTAATTAATACTTGACTGTCATATTTTTATTTTACAATATCTTATTAAAACAAATTTTGAAGTAATTTGAGCTTAGAAATTCCAAACTAAACAAAATATGCTCCTTAAAGATTCTATATTATTTCTTTAGAATTTTTCTTTTAATTTGATTTGGTTTCCTAACTTTAACATCCATACCAAGTCTCTCCCATGTAGCAAAATATCCTGTATTACTATACTAGTTCACTTCAGACTGTAAAAAATCAACTCAAATCACAAGACATAGCAATAGTAGCAATGTATTAGAAGATTCTCAGTTGATGTGTTGTTGTTGTTTTTTTCATATAAATAATACACGTAGGTTTGGTTGACATGACCTTGTATTTAGCAAAGATCGTCTATGAATTTCCAGTCCTATTTTCAACTACTATGTTGTGTTTTTTAGCAATGCGCATACTTACATGTAAAGTAGCAATTCTAATTCTCTTGGAGAATTACAACACATGGAGCACTAAAATATAGTGCTTTTCCAGTGTTAGTATTATTATGTAGATACTCCCTTTACCAAATGCTGCTGTCAAGTTGTGAAGCTACAGGAAGACAACTACAATTTGCAAGTATAAATAGACACAGGATTTGACAAATAGTTAGAGGAGTAAGTAGAGTTAGCTGCAATCAGTGGTGGGTGCATGATTTGGAGGTTAGTCGCTTTGTGAGAGGTCATTCATTGAAGTTTTAGTGTAATACGTGCTACACCAAATGAAACTTATAAAGAATGAAGGATAGAAATTCTCCAGCCACAAGGAATTGCACACACAAAACATGAGTAAACATACCACAGTGTAAATAACAAGACTGTATGGATGTTATTCAGAAGTCTGGCCTCACCTGTGCCATCCAGTCCAAAGGTTGGCCTCATCACTGAGTGGACCAAGTCAGGATACAGAAATATACTCAAGTTATTGCTAGTTGTGTGGCCCACCATTAGCTACCAATTCAAACCACTTGAAAACAAACACTAGCTACCTTTGTATGCTATTATAATATATGGCTAATAATTAATCCTCTTAACTCATTTTAATAGCATTAACAATTAAACCGCATTAAATTGAAAGTTTTAAACGGAAAAAGTAGAATTTAAAATATAATTTTGAATGTTTAAAGTATGAGATATTATAAAACAATGCCAGTAAATACTGTGAAATCAACATTGTGCTTTCTCAATGAAGTGCTGACAGTTTAATCCACAATTCTATCACACATAACATACAGTAATCTGTTCACTTGGATTCTCAGTCTCTTTCTACTCTTCTTCTACTCTAATCCACTCTCCTTCTCTTCACTCTCATCTTCTCCTCGTCATACTCAGGACTGTAACACAATAATAGTAATAATAATAATAGTAACAATACAATACAATAAACATACTTACTAGAGTCGTTGCTGTATTTTATCTGCCACTTGTCTACAATAGTCCACTTGAGACAATACAGTAACAAACTCCTTGAGGGCAGTAGGTCTAGATGATAAGACTGTACGAATATTATTCAGAAGGTTCCTTGTCTTTTCTACATTAATCCAAGTTTCACGCTCAAGGAGCTGTTCATACATGTCATGAGATATGAGTCCAATACTGTAGCAGTGATCAGCTACAGTCATAACACAAGGCTTCACTGAGCGAACTAAGTCAGGATACACACTCAGAAATATACTCAAGTCATTGCCACCTAATAATAAAACATTTTCAATAATACTAGCTAAATACAAATAACAACTTGACTTACATTCAGAGATTTCTACTGCAGGATCTTTCTTTTTATATTTCTAATACCAAATATATGAGAGTTAGTAAACACAATCTAGAATACATAATCTATTTCTGCATACCGGTTCATACCAAATGAGGTGTCTATTGGTAAGTACAACTGCTTGTGGGCTGTCTGGATTGAAGAGACATTTCATGACTTTGGGGACAGAGTGTGCTCCATCAACGACCCCGAGATGATTCCCTCCTTCATGTGAACGACAGTCAAAGGCAAACTGGTAGTCCATGGAGCTGTTGTAGTTCATTCTGGAACTGGCTTTATTTAGAGTGTCCTCTATTTCTTGTTTTAAAGCAGTACATTCATGATGAATGGAGTCTTGGTATGTAGGATCGCATGAAACTACAACTTCAAAATATTTAGATCGAGATACAAATGTTACACGAATTAAATTGGATCCGTACAAAAAGTGCACCATGTTTTTCTTGACACCTTCTCTGATGAAAGTGAAGGACTTGTTAGATACGAGACAGGCCATAGAAGCAGAAAAGAGTCCCATAGGAGTAAACCCACTACTGAAGTACATCAACAGAGGCTCCATCAAACATGACCTACAGGATTCTTTGTGAAATAGGTCAAGTTCCTTTGCACTCGTGTTTTCTAACACGCAAGGTATGATGTACTCTTTCTCCTCTTCTAAGACTGACTTGGAATATTCAACTGACACAATCTCAGCTATAATGTGAAGATGTGCAAGCAAAGCTACCAGCTGCTCTGGTGGAATGACATCTCCTGAAATTTTAGATGTAGCAAATTTCAAATCTTTCATAGTGAATCGACCTGTCTTCCTGAATCTCTCAGCTGTAGCCTTACCTACGTTATCAAAGCTCATGGCTTCAAGAATGACACCAGTGATACTGTCATACACTATCTGAATGTCTATGATGACCAGGTCTTCTAAACAAGGCACACTGGGGAAGTACATCAGAACACCGGCATGGTGGTGAAGAAACCACAGGGCTACTTTGGTCTCGTAGGGTGTCATATTGAAGGCATTGGACAAGGCCAAGCAGGTCTCCATGCTGGCTGTCTTTACCTCTCTCATGCGAAGACACAAGCTGAACAGAAGCCACACAGCTGGAATCTTCAGCTTCTTAAAGTGTTTCTCCATGGCATTCTCCAATAGCTGATGCAAGTGATGGATTTCTTCTACTCCGCCTTTCATGTTGTCCAAAGAAACAACAAGCTTGTCTTGTGAGCAGAACTGCACTATGTCCTTCCTGTAGAAGTCTGTGTCTCGAATCACCTTTTGAAGCTGTGAGTCGACTGTAGTGATGTCTTGCTCAGAAACTTGGTCTTTGTGAGTACCCACTATATACACTACTGATTTGGAGGACTCCAGAATCTCACCAATGATGGACGAGTTGCCTGCTCCTGGTAGAGGTTGAAGATGGGCAGAGGAACTGAAACAAGATACACTGGCCAGGGTACGCAAAAGCATCTCTTGCAGAGTAAACTCAGAGTTTTCTGGTGCAGTTGTCTCTCCTGAAGCTCTCTGATAAAAGACTCGATACTCCTCGTCTAACTTGAACTTGTAGCTAAAGAATAGCAAGTAGAGGCCAGGTCCTGTGGTGAGTGCTGGTAGCATGTCCATCAGCTCAGGCTGCCCTCCACTGTCCTCCATTCTCAAGAAAGCTTTGAAAGAATGCTTCATATTTTCTGCAAACTGTGGTTGCCTTGAAACTCTCTCGTATATGGCAGCTATTTCAGAATAATCTTGTGATGTTACCATCTCATCGGCTAGTTGGACATGTGTTGGTGAGAGAGGTGAGGATTTCTTTTGTCTGGACTGCTTCGATGTTGGTTGTGGTGGTTTTTCCACAAGGTGAGACTGCTCTGTACTGCTAGCCTGACTGACCTCTGCCATTGTTGCAATATCTCCATGGGGACGAGCTGCAGTCTCAGAAGTGAATTTAGTCTCCAGACCTTTTCTAAGACTATGAAGGAGTAGAGATGCTTCCTCAGTGAGATTCTGTACAATGGTCCAGTGTGTTCCCTTATCTGCTGTAGTTGTATCAGACGTGCCTTGGACTAGCATATTAGAACAACACTCCACTGTGCCTGTACTGCCATGAATCTGTTCCTCTTCTTTGGCTGACATAAGATCTATGATCTCTTTCGTAACGCGACGGCGAGTTGTAGTCTTGCCTTGTCGTGGTGGACCAAGAAACATAAGCTTTAAAGACGGAAGCTCCAGAACCTCCTTGGAAACAATGAAGTGTTTGTATGCTTCTTCATACTTGTAGTCATCTATCACATAAAATAAAAAATATGTCCATTTTTTGGAGAACAGATAGTAAAGAGAACTACTTTAATGAACCCAAAACCTGATACAGACACTGGGATTTCTTGCTCAAATGAAGTGGTTTCCAAAGAAAATATCCCCTTTCTTAAACTATGTAACTCTCCTATTGCATATGCACTAATGACTCTTGACACAACTTTTATTATTCACACTGGTAATAGCTCACACACTCCTGTGCTTTGATGCCTTTTGTAGTGACATCTAGCTAATGAAGTAGCACTTGATTATTGCTCCTAAAGCTGTGAGTTTACAGTAGTCCTATAATTACAAGTGATATAGTTGCACAGGTTTTAACCCACACACTCCTATGCTTCTACCCTCAGCTGGCTCCAGCAATAGGAGTGTGGGCAGCTGGTTTTATAGCCTGGAGCTAAGCCAGTAGAAGCAGCTGCCAGTGCACCAGCTGCAATTTAGCTCAGACATTCTCAGCTAATAATTACATATCATACTTTCTTCTAGAGAGAAGCTGCTATTTGCATACACTAACCTGACAGAGTTACTTTATACACTCCATCTTAAAAGCAACCAGTAACTGTCCAGCAGACAAGACTGCAGTAGCTATCCATCCAACATTATACATCTGAGCTGGTCCATCTCCCTCACTAGTAGTCTCAATCCACTTCTCTGTCTTGTTGGAATAAATTCTAACCTTAGAATATCTATCCATGCCAATTAGATTCGATAAGGACGAGGCTATAGCGATGGTGTTAGTAGATGTGGTTACTGTCCTCCATATTGTTAGTGGAGTTGTCCTGCCATTACTAGCAGATGCTATGAGAGACTCTAAAGTGCATATAAATAGAATCTCTCTCTTGCCAGCTCCTCCTGTGAAGTAGAAGTTGCCTTCATGGAATGTTGATAGCATGAAATAGCATGAAGAAGGAAGTGAGTCTGCAGTCGTCCAATGGTCGTTGAGTAAAACTTCCACTACGTCCAAGTCCTCGTCATGTGAGTCACCACTCCCACCAGCCACGACCAGGACCTCTGGTGATCCTCCACTAACTGATGATGGCAAGTAGCGAGGAGTAGGCATGGCACGTAGCGATGGCTTCCAGTCTAGACCAGTAGTACTAGTCAACAAAGAGTTAGTGAGTTCATGAGTGGAGGGATGCCATCCACCAACCAATACAAACTTAGACTGGTAGGTAGTTAGGGACGAGCCTCTATATGGTGCAAGAGTAGTAGTCCATGAGTGAAGGTCAGTAGAGATGTGAAGTCTGTCATAACTATCCAGTATTATTACTGTATTCTGTAGTACTGCACATTGTACAGGCCAGACATTCCCACTCCAGGTATGGCAGTGTTCCCAGTGAAGTGAGGCTTGAGGATGGAGATCTCTCTAAATGCAAATAAATAAAAATATATATTTATATTACAAGTAAACAAACAAACAAAAACATTAATTACTTATGCATATAAACACACGGACTTCATGTTTGATCAACAAATACATATTAAAAACAAACACACAAACACATTGATTCCTATAAGCAATGCATATGCCATATAAATATAAACTTTGTAAACTGTAGATAAACACATATAGAGAAATGGACATGCATACTAACAATACTAACTCTATAACATACAAACACACAAACATACACTTTCTTACACAATGCTTACATACATAAACATAGTGTGACATTAAAAATTATAGTTAGCAACAGTACTGAAATAGAAAAAATAAACACACAAACATACAATAAAGAAAAGTATCTTTTTTACATAAACATAACGTAAAAATAATATAGTTAGCAACATTACTTAAAAAAACACACACACACACAAACATACAATAAAAAGAAAAGTGTTTTTTTTCCCTTTGTATTTTAGCCAGAAAAAAGTTTTGAATTCAATTTAACATAACGACCGGTGAGTGCAAAGATAAAAAAGAGTACAGATAAAAACAGTACAAGTCAACTTAAGAGAATGTTATTACATCGTTAGAGAGTATGTTATCACATCGTCAGAGACTATGTTATCACATCATCAGAGTGTGTAATCACATCGTCAGAGACTGAGATATCACATCATCAGAGAGTATGTTATCACATCGTCAGAGAGTATGTTATCACATCGTCAGAGAGTATGTTATCACATCGTCAGAGACTGTGATATCACATCGTCAGAGAGTATGTTATCACATAGTCAGAGAGTATGTTATCACATTGTCAGAGAATATGTCATCACATTGTCAGAGAGTATGTTATCACATTGTCAGAGAATATGTTATCACAATGTAAGAGAATATGTTATCACATTGTCAGAGAGTATGTTATCACATTGTCAGAGAGTAAGTTATCACATTGTCAGAGACTATGGTACCACATCGTCAGAGAGTATGTTATCACATCATCAGAGAGTATGTTATCACATTGTCAGAGAGTATGTTATCACATTGTCAGAGAATATGTTATCACAATGTAAGAGAATATGTTATCACATTGTCAGAGAGTATGTTATCACATTTGCAGAGAGTAAGTTATCACATTGTCAGAGACTATGGTACCACATCGTCAGAGAGTATGTTATCACATCATCAGAGAGTATGTTATCACATTGTCAGAGAGTATGTTATCACATTGCCAGAAAGTATGTTATCACAATGTGAGAGAATATGTTATCACATCGTCAGAGAGTATGTTATCACATTGTCAGAGACTTATGGTATCATGTCCTAACTACTGATGTTTCGTAGATGTTAGGACCATGGCTGGATTAGATAATTTTAAAAATTAGAGGAACTACTGTCGCTGGCAAAGAGCCTACCAAGTGGGAACCTGGTTAGAGTGGTGTGTTTGTCAGGAATTAAGTCTGTCTACTTAGTCAAAAATAAAGCAAGATTTTTGTACGAGCTGGTTTGTGCGTCATCCAAAAGCACTGAATTGGGAGTATAAGGCTTTAGCTTGCTGATATAGCTGTGGAAGATTTTATAGCTTTTAGCAGTAAATTGAAAGAAAAGTTTGACAAATTTTATTAGTGTTTTATGTAAGCAGTATTGAAACTAAGCCAAAGCAGTATTGAAACTAAGCCAAAACAGTAACAAAATGCTGAAGAAAAAGCTGCTTACTCTCTATGACTGTTTGGAATTTGCTTAGGATAGTCACTGTGCTACATGTATATAAAAATTTCCAACACATAAACATACATTAAATACAAACATACAACATTAAAATACACAAGCATACAATTTTTATAAACACTGTAAGAAACTGTAAATAACAAGCACAGCAATATAAATACACAACTTACTGTATTTCTGGAACAAACTAGTCTTCAAATAGCAAAAGTAAAATAGACAATTACAAACTATAGGAAAAAACGAGGGAAAGCAATGTATGAGAGTCCTCTCATAAAAATGCACCAGCAAATAAAAAAAAGAGAGGGAAACTCATGTCTGAGCATGCTCATAAAGGCATCAACCAGCATCTGAAAAAAAGGGGGGGAAAGTCATGTCTGAGCACGCTCATAAAGGCACCAGTATCTGGAGAAAAAAGAGAGAGAGAACTCATGTCTGGGCATGCTCATAAAAGGCACCAGAGACTGGAAAGTAAAGAGAGGTTTAAAATATGCACAAAACATGTCCACTATTGCAAATAATAATAATAATAATAACAAAAACAAAAATTAATTCTCAACTATTTTTCTAATTGGATTTATTGAAATGTAGTTTTTGCCCACACCTTAGTTTTGACTTAAATCACTTGCCCTCACTGTGGCACAAAGCTAGAAAATCATTTTAAGGATCTATCACAAGCAATGCTTGCACAAGTGACTTAATTGAGCCCTTAACTACAAAAAACAAAACAAACAACAACAACTTATAAAACCACTTGTGGTTTAGTTGACTTATTTTGAACTTGTCTAGAGTTAACTGATTCCCTTACCTACACTTGGATGCAGTTGGGAAAGAGTTCTACTCTGGTACTATCAAGGTCGGTGGCAAGCTCACTCTTACAATACAAGTAACAAAATAGTACAATTGAAAGAAGCTTCAGTCTGCAAATGTCTAAATATGGCTGCAAAGAATGCATCAAGCAAGGATGTACGTTTGTCAATGTTTATATAAGAACAGATGGTGTGTGTGTGTTCCAATTAGAGCTAATGAATTGTACAAAAAAAACACTAGTGGACTGAAAAGTAGGAAGACAAATTGAGTTGGTGCGGCCATTATAACCACATCCACTTGACCACACCCACTCATTCATTCAATTAATGAATTGGATTGATAAAAAAGACAAAGTAGGAGCTTATTTTTTGTCAAATGAATCAAACACTTTTAGTCTATGCTGCTTATTTGTACTGGTATCTAACATAGCTCCTCCCACTTTGTAAAAGTTATCTACATCCCTGATTAGATATGCAAACACTGGATCTAGTAATTAGATAAATAGACACTGGATCTAATAATGAATTCAGCAACTACATAAATACTGGATCTGATAAATTAGAAAACACTGAATGTTGCAATCAGACAATAAGCAAACACTGATCTGGTAGACAAAACTGGTTTTAGTGAACAAACGATAATTTGGTAACTAGCCAATACTTCTAGAAAACCCAACTCAGTAGCTACGGGCGCTCACCTCCTTACGAAGTTGAGGCTGACCTTCCGCCATGCATAATCTTTTCCTGCCGCCGTCTTCAAGAATGGAGGCCTCCCTATACGCTACTTAGATTCCTACTTTAAATATCCGGACTGGACACCCCACCCAAAATACTGTATTATACTGGATTTGCCCACCAAGTACGTAGTATACAAGGGGGACCGTTTTCCTAATCGCTGCTGTAGGTAAGTAGCTAATAAGGAAAGGATCGTGTGGCTGCTGGTGTGTGTGAGGTGCTTGGGAGAAAAGCAAAAACTTCAAAGTTTTGGCTGCATCTAGTGTTAAAGCCGTTTGAAGAAGTCGATCTACTATGGATGTACATATTCAACTGCCCTGCAAGATAGAAATACTCTTCTTTGTCATAGTTGTGAGTTTATGCTAACCAATGTAAAGAAGGCTGAAAATAAATGGTAATATACTGTTGGTACTAGTAACTTCTAGTAGTAGTAATGATATTATAAACTAGCAAGCACCTTGCCACACAGTGGCACTTGATGCACTAACTTTTGCAAGTTAGGAACGCACTAGCATAAAGTATTTTTATCCATGGTTTCCCTCTCTTGCTCTCTTTTTTCCTGAACCATCTCAGTTTTTCTTATTCTTCTCGTCAGCTCATGGGTTCTCTTCTCACAAATGGTGAGACTGAGTGTGCTATGAATATGGGACTTCGGGTGCCCACACCACTTACTGCAAGTTCTTAGCCTGACTAGAAATAGTGATGAAGTTCTTATAAGACCAGTGACTAGAGGCAGTGATGATGGTTTTATGAGACCAGTGACTAGAGGTAGTGATGGGGTTCATACGTGACCAGTGACTAGAGGTAGTGATGAGGTTCTCATGTGATCAGTGACTAGAGGTAGTGATGGGGTTCATACGTGACCAGTGACTAGAGGTAGTGACTATTGTTCAAAACATTATCAGATTTTGATTCAATTCTTGACTCTTGACAAAGGGCTTACATTGATCACTTCCAGTTCAATTCTACTTGACTTTTTAAATGATGGTTTTTATGTGATCAGTGACTAGAGGTAGTGATGATGGTTTTTATGTGACAAGTGACTAGAGGTAGTGATGAGGTTCATACGTGACCAGTGACTAGAGGTAGTGATGAGGTTCTCATGTGATCAGTGACTAGAGGTAGTGATGAGGTTCATACGTGACCAGTGACTAGAGGTAGTGATGGGTTTCATACGTGACCAGTGACTAGAGGTAGTGATGATGGTTTTTATGTGACCAGTGACTAGAGGTAGTGATGAGGTTCTTACGTGACCAGTGACTAGAGGTAGTGATGAGGTTCTCATGTGATCAGTGACTAGAGGTAGTGATGGGGTTCATACGTGACCAGTGACTAGAGGTAGTGATGAGGTTCATACGTGACCAGTGACTAGAGGTGGTGATGAGGTTCTTACGTGACAAGTGACTAGAGGTAGTGATGAGGTTCTCATGTGATCAGTGACTAGATGTAGTGATGGGGTTCATACGTGACCAGTGACTAGAGGTAGTGATGATGGTTTTTATGTGCCCAGTGACTAGAGGTAGTGATGAGGTTCATGCGTGATCAGTGACTAGAGGCAGTAATAGTACCATGTCCGTGCACAGTGATAGCACTATGTGCGTGCAGTGCTAGCACTATGTGTGTGCACAGTAATAGTGTGCACAGTAATAGTACTACATGTATGTGTGTGCACAGTAATAGTACTATGTGCGTGCAGTGTTAGCACTATGTGGTGCAGTGTTAGCACTAGGTGTGTGCACAGTAATAGTACTATAGTATGTCCACGTTGAGTTGGCGCGACCACAAATGTGGCAAAAGAGGAATGCACTTGGCGAAACCGGAGACCAATTAAGGTCACATGACAGTAGTAGCTCAAACGCGCGAAAACGTTGACGCCCACAGTAAAAACGGGGCGGGTCCAAGGTGCGCATTATTACCGTAAGTTTACTTGTTGAAATGAAAAAGAAGCTATGGCAGTTTCTTCCGCGGCTGTATTCAATATATGCCCAGTTATAACTAATCACTCGTAGTTTATAGTTTGTACGAGCTTCTAGTTGTGCGCTAAAACTGGTTGAAGGTTGCGGAGGGTTATCTGGAGCTACAAAGCTTAGAGGAAAAGAAGCACAGGACCGCGGCTGAACGCCTCCTCAAGTAAGTCTGATTGTTGCGTGCTTAAGCGTGTATTTAAACTCTATTCTTACTTCCTTGGTGTGACGAATTTCAGAAGTACTCAACAGTAGTGTGAAGAATCCAGTACATCACCTACACCTTTAGCTATTGCCACACACATTCCAGTATTACTTTGTCCTTCACACTGAATCATTCATATCATTTTATTCATAATTTTACATATATTCTAAATTTCAACTTTTTAAATTATATAATTTTTTTTACTTAATTAATATAATTTTATAATGACATATACAATATTATATAATTTTATGATGATATGAAATTGTGGTAGATACAAGCAGCAGTTGAATTTGGAGGGTGGTAAATAGCATCCCTATAACCATAGAGAACTGTACCTAGACAATTGTAAACAAAAAGCAGTCGTTAGTTTGGTGACTTCGTTTCTACCCTTCTGCTTGACATTCTGGTTCATTTTAGGCTCAGGACTTTGTTGCTATTCAAGGCTACTTAACAAGAGCAAGCTACAATGTGAGGTACGTTTGTAACACTGGTTGCTTGTCACTCAGATTTTCATACCTGTTTAAATAGGGCCTATTTAGTTAGAAACTCAACCAATTTACTGTTATAGACATGAGGAGTAATGGATAGCTAAAGCACAAATATTGGCATATAGAGTCTATGATGAATTGTATATCTTATTATCTTGGTAAGCAACTCTGCTGTACTGCGCACGTGGTTGGCCCGGGTTTGAGCGCGTGACTAAATCCCGCCGCGTGTAGCGCGGGAAACGTGTGGGTTTATTTATTCCCATAGACTTTTCTATTGAGTTTTGGAACTGCACTTGCCCGCCCGCTCAGAAGTTTTTAAAGGGAATTTTCTGGACCGCTTCGGCACGAGCTTTCGAATGGTACAAACCCCGGAAGCGTAGCTACTTCTGTTCAAAAGTTATTAACGGTTTTTACCGCGCCAACTCAACTTGGACATACTATAGCAACTTGTAATACAGCCACACTTAGGCTGTTTGCCGTTAAATTGTGTGCTTGTCAAAGCCGTGTTTATGCCAATTCCTTTTCTTCACTACTATAGATGCCGTTTATTGTAAGGATTAGGACCAACTCAGGCAGCACTCCACCTTCAATTCGGATCACAACTATATTTTGTATATGTGTACTACTTAAATTCTATCATTTCATCAATTTTCATATACATATTATAAATAAATGAAACAATTGATAATTTTATTTAACAAGGAAGTCTAATAACTTTAGCTACAAGTTAACAGTGCTGTACTGCTGAATCCTGTGAATATCAGAATATTTCTTGGGACACAGTAGGTAGAATCGACTGATTTTAATCCTGTCTCTTCAGAAGAACGCCTCACCAGTTTGCGTTTTCCATCTGCTGTACATTATCTGCGCATAAGAAACATAAATATAATTGAAAACAGACGAGATGAGCTGTACAGCGCCCGAAAAACTCCATAAACTTCACTAAATTTCTTTCTTTCAATAGTTACAGTATTAATGCGCACCTGTGCTACCGCCCCTTTTTCACGTGCAATGTTGAAGTTTGCGTGCTTAATTGACTTGGATTCACATGACTAAATTGCTTCCGGTAAAGTACTAAATGCATTCCTCAATTACCGCGCTTGCGGTCGTGCCAACTCAACTTGGACATACTATAGCATGTTCTATTGTTTTAATTGGTATGGTTAGGGGGTGTCTGCAAAATACCTCTCTACCTACTTTTACTTCATGAAACACCAATATATATGTATGTGTGTGTTTATTTGTGTGTGTGTGTACTACAAGTATAGGTGTGAAAAATGGTGTCTAGAATTGTGTGTGTGCGTGTGTGTGTATATTGGTGTATTGGTTGATTTCTTGGCTCAGGTCCTGAGTTCAACCCCCACTTGGGAATTTTTCATCTGGTTTTTTTCTTCCTCTGCCTCCTACCAGTCCACAGCTGTGATTGGGTGGGTACCTGGCATTTGCTGGGGTGCAAATTCAAGGTCTTTTCTCATGCAACGGCAATGGTCCAGGTGGGACTTCGGGTGCCCACACCACTTGCTATGAGGAAAGGCCTTTCTCCTGAAGTTCTTAGCCTGGCTTCACTCAGTGACTGCCAGGTGTGTGTGACCCACTGAGAGAATTTGCATTTGCATTTTGCATGTGGTGTATGTGTGTTTTGGGGGCGTGTGTGTGTATATATATGGGGCAGAAGGGAGGGCATGTTGTCCAGTTACTTCAGTTTCCCCATGGGACTGAGTGTGCTATGAATATCATTATAGGATTTAACCTATGGTTTTAATGCCCACCTGTATGAGGATATTTTGGTACGGTATGTGGGTGGGTGGGTGTCTAGGTGGGTGATTGTGTGTGCTGTGAGGAAAGGCCTTTCTCCTGCGAGTTCCTAGCCTGGCTTCACTCATAGTGACCGCCAGATGTGTGTGTGTGTGTGTGTGTGTGTGTGTGTAGGAGGGTGAGAGTGAGCTAATACAAAACATTTAGTATTTGTAGTAATAAATATAATATTTTATGTAAGGGGTATGTGTGAGTATGAAATGAAGTGTGTAGGAGGAGAGTGTGTATGTGTGTGATGATATTTCAGTGTGTAGGAGGAGAGTGTGTATGTGTGTGATGATATTTCAGTGTGGAGGAGAGTGTGTATGTGTGTGATGATATTTCAGTTTGTAGGAGGAGAGTGTGTATGTGTGTGATGATATTTCAGTGTGTAGGAGGAGAGTGTGTATGTGTGTGATGATATTTCAGTGTGTAGGAGGAGAGTGTGTATGTGTGTGATGATATTTCAGTGTGTAGGAGGAGAGTGTATGTGTGTGATGATATTTCAGTGTGTAGGAGGAGAGTGTGTATGTGTGTGATGATATTTCAGTGTGTAGGAGGATGTGATGATGTGTAGGAGGAGAGTATGTATGTGTGTGATGATATTTCAGTGTGTAGGAGGAGTGTGTATGTTGTGATGATATTTCAGTGTGTAGGAGAGTGTGTAGTGATGATTTCAGGTGTGTGATGATATTTCAGTGTGTAGGAGGAGTGTGTGTATGTGTGTGATGATATTTCAGTGTGTAGGAGGAGAGTGTGTATGTGTGTGATATTTCAGTGTGTAGGAGGAGAGTGTGTATGTGTGTGATGATATTTCAGTGTGTAGGATTAGAGTGTGTATGTGTGTGATGATATTTCAGTGTGTAGGAGGAGAGTGTGTATGTGTGTGATGATATTTCAGTGTGTAGGAGGAGAGTGTGTATGTGTGTGATGATATTTCAGTGTGTAGGAGGAGAGTGTGTATGTGTGTGATGATATTTCAGTGTGTAGGATGAGAGTGTGTATGTGTGTGATGATATTTCAGTGTGTAGGAGGAGAGTGTGTATGTGTGTGATGATATTTCAGTGAGTAGGAGGAGAGTGTGTATGTGTGTGATGATATTTCAGTGTGTAGGATGAGAGGTGAGTGTGTGATGATATTTCAGTGTGTAGGAGGAGAGTGTGTATGTGTGTGATGATATTTCAGTGTGTAGGAGGAGAGTGTGTATGTGTGTGATGATATTTCAGTGTGTAGGAGTAGAGTGTGTATGTGTGTGATGATATTTCAGTGTGTAGGAGGAGAGTGTGTATGTGTGTGTTGATATTTCAGTGTGTAGGAGGAGAGTGTATATGTGTGTGATGATATTTCAGTGTGTAGGAGTAGAGTGGTATGTGTGTGATGATATTTCAGTGTGTAGGAGGAGAGTGTGTATGTGTGTGATGATATTTCAGTGTGAGTGAGAGTGTGTATGTGTGTGATGATATTTCAGTGTGTGTGAGAGTGTGTAGGAGTGTGATGATATTTCAGTGTGTAGTATGTGTGTGATGATATTTCAGTGTAGTGTGTAGGAGGAGAGTGTGTATGTGTGTGATGATATTTCAGTGTGTAGGAGGAGAGTGTGTATGTGTGTGATGATATTTCAGTGAGTAGGAGGAGAGTGTGTATGTGTGTGATGATATTTCAGTGTGTAGGAGGAGTGTGTGTATGTGTATGATGATATTTCAGTGTGTAGGAGGAGGTGTGTAGTGTGTGATGATATTTCAGTGAGTAGGAGGATGAGTGTGTATGTGTGTGATTGATATTTCAGTGTGTAGGATGGATGTGTGTGTATGTGTGTGATGATATTTCAGTGTGTAGGATGAGAGTGTGTATGTGTGTGATGATATTTCAGTGTGTAGATGAGAGTGTGTGGAAGGAGTGTGATGATATTTCAGTGTGTAGGAGGAGAGTGTGTATGTGTGTGATGATATTTCAGTGTGTAGGATGAGAGTGTGTATGTGTGTGATGATATTTCAGTGTGTAGGAGGAGAGTGTGTATGTGTGTGATGATATTTCAGTGAGTAGGAGGAGAGTGTGTATGTGTGTGATGATATTTCAGTGTGTAGGAGGAGTGTGTGTATGTGTGTGATGATATTTCAGTGTGTAGGAGGAGAGTGTGTATGTGTGTGATATTTCAGGTGTAGGAGAGTGTGTATGTGTGTGATGATATTTCAGTGTGTAGGAGGAGTGTGTGTATGTGTGTGATGATATTTCAGTGTGTAGGATTAGAGTGTGTATGTGTGTGATGATATTTCAGTGTGTAGGAGGAATGTGTGTATGTGTGTGGTGATATTTCAGTGTGTAGGAGGAGAGTGTGTATGTGTGTGATGATATTTCAATGCTAGTATATTGTGTTTGTAGTCACATGACTGGTGCAATATGGAGGACTTCATCTCCATTCCCTATTGATACTGGACTTCCTCCAAATGGTGAGACTGAGTGTGCTATGAATATCATTATAGGGTCTGCTACACATGTAGTGGTTTTTAGTTGTTGTTTTAATGCCCACCCTTTAATAGGATATTTGGTGCTGTGTGTTTGTATCGATGTGTGTATGTGTATCGATAGGTGTGTTTCGGCGTGTGTGGGGGTAGGGGAGGGTAGGTGTGTTTTGGTGGGGGTGGGGGGAGGGAGATAGTAGGTATGTTGTGTGTGTGGGTAGGTGAGTGAGTGTGAGGGAAGTCAATTTATTATTAATTACACCTTTGATGATGATAAATTTATAATTAGTTCAAATTAACATTAACTTTAATTTTATTTTTGTGCTAATCACGGGATTCTAGTATGTGTGTGTAAGATATGATTTATACTCTGCTGCCAACTCATTAAGTGGGTGGGGCAAGTGGGTGGGGCCTCTTAGGAATAGTCATGGATAATTGATGACAAAGCTAGATAGTTAATGGAGTTTGCCCTAGGCTACATATGTATGTGTGGGTGGATGGTTGTACTGTATGTATGTGTGTACATGTTTCTGTAAATGTGTGTGTTTGTGTGCGCATGATACAGTCACATCAGTGACCACAATAGAAATATGATTATATATAAAGATATATCAGTTTGTTGTTGTTGTTTGGTTTTGTTTATTTTACAATGTGCATTCTCTACTATATGTGGCCATGTTTTGATCATTCTTGTATAATTGTGTTCAGAACCATTCCAAGCTGCTGTGGTGGACCCCCTGGACTAGGAGGGGCAACTCATTACCAGCCACAAGGACTTGGACCACAAGAAGTACCTGAACCTGTTTCCACAGCAGGATGTCACGGTGGGTGTGGTCATGTGACTGATGGGTGGGTTGTGACTGATGAGTGGGATCATGTGATTGATGAGTGGGGTTATGTGATATTGGGTGTTATGGTAGCAGTAATGCTGAAAGATTATCACTTTAAACTACACACGATCAATTTGGAGGTGCAGTCTAATTTTTTTTTTCTTCCCACCATTTGTAGCTTCTGGTAATTGTGTGGTTGTTCTTCTCCATCCTCCAGTGTCTCAAGTTCTACTGTGGTCGCTGGCACAAAGTGGACCACAGCTTCAACCAGTCCACAACCAATTACACCCACCTGCTCCAGTGAGTTGCGCTGGTAAGTGGTGGGTGTGGTCAATTGTTCGGTTTGGCGACAAGTAATGGCACTGGTTCATTAAATTGGCATACATTAGAGATTCTGTAATTCTGATATTTATGATCTTCTCTACTCAGTGTACCTTTTTAAATACGGGATGTCCAACTGTCCCTCTCACAGATGCATGTATGTCACACTGTCCATCCCATCACACGATCCCATGGGACCATAGGACATTTCGCGGGATGTCAAACTGTCCCTCTCATAGATCATGTGTATGTCACATTGTCCATCCCATGATCCCATGGGACAGTCCATGAGATGTCCAACTGTCCCTCTTGCAGATGTATGTACAGTAGATGTCAAAACAAAGTGCCGGTTTTCGCACCGTGCGACGGGCGTTGTACGGTAAAACCGTTGCTGTAGTTTATCCTTTTTTCTTTTTTTTTTCAAACGTGCGAATGTACTATGTACTACGGCCATACCATTTGTAGAAAACATCACACCGTTTCCGCGTAAAATGGTAAATTAAACGGTTGGACCGTTTGCGCAGTACGGTAGAAATTGACGCGCATATTTAACTTTACCCGCACCAGGAGCCTCTCGCCTGGAACCTGGAATTTCTTGCAGTCAAACACTTCACCATCAAGAAGATACTGAGTAAGGAAGATGCTGCATTTAGTGCAAGAGGAATGAGGAGGTTTTGGGTTATTTCCTTGTCACAGGTAACACAGAAGTAATACACTATTGGCTAAAAGGAAAAAGCCTTTTTTCAATTGTACATATCTTTATATTGTTTGTTTGTTTTTTAACTGCACCAGGATCGCTGAGACATCCTGGAGTGGGTAGAAAAGCAAAATAATGGGGAAAGTTATAGGAGTCTTTTAAAATAGAATTGAAGACCACTGCTAGTTAGTTGCATGAGCAAGGGCCCTCTTCCTTTATCTTTGCTAATAAGGTTTTCAGGATGGACATTCAGTAAAGCAGCTGCATTACTAATTGGCAGCAACAACTCCAAGAACAAGTAGCTAGTAGTAGTAGTAGTAGTAGTAATAATATTAATTCTTTGATAGAAACTTTTTGTGTACCATTGCTAGCCAACATAAGTGTGATCTGTAGCTTGTGACAAACTTGCTGTAGCTCTGTGTAGCACATCAAACAGCAGTATAGCATAATCATTTTAATAAGAGCAGTAAAATGTTATTAGTATTAATAATGATAATAATATTAACAACAACAACAACAATAATAATAACAATCTTTCATTAGGAAGCTCAAACTGTCAGATGAACAGATTATGTGAATAATTAAGCTATCCAACATCGGTTGTGAAGCTGAAACTGAATTTCATAACATCGCTAGACTGAAAAGAGTACACTTCCAGAAGAATCACACAGCGAACTATCCTGTGGTTTATCTTTTCAATAAGAACAATATTAAAACCAATGCAATTCTTTATGATAGTTTTGTATCACTCTTAGACTTTGTAATTATAACTCTGTCACTTGTTAGTATTCAAATATTATGGATGAAGGCTATAGTTAATTGCTAAAATGACAGAATATTTTTTTTCATGTATCAGACCTAAACACCCTTTGGTTTTAGATTAGGCAGCTGCTTCATTGTGAGAGGTGGTGTTATTACCACAAACCCATTAGTGATATGACCAAATAAGGGCAGTACTGTCACTTGAGTTAGTACACTATAAACAATAACAGAAACATAACAATCATAGGCACTGTTAGTTATATATTTCTATATCCCTATCCCAAACTATTAAATCCTAGGCTGCAACTGTGACCTCCCTTATCTAATTCTAGACAATCCAAGTTTAACTTCACAACTTGGCTGCTCATTTCCACTTTTTCGTAAAGTTTCCTAGTCTACCACCCCGACCTCACTATATTACAATACTTTCTGACATCAATGAAGCCAGTTACATCAGCAACTGTGTCAGTAATAGCAGCCATACTGTCTACAACCACCATCCACACATCCACACCAGCGACACCATCCACAGCAGTGACACCATCCACAGAAAAGACACCATCCACAGCAGTGACACCATCCACAGAAAAGACACCATCCACAGCAGTGACACCATCCACAGCAAAGACATCATCCATAGCAGCGACACCATCCATAGCAAAGACACCATCCACAGCAGCGACACCATCCACAGCAGTAACACCTTTATAGAGTTTTCTACAGTCAAATCCACACAATTCATCCCGTAATAAATCAATTTTAATCAGAATAGTTGAGAACGAAGAATTCTCTACTGATCCGGTTAAATTTGTTTAGTGGCAAATTGATCACTCTAAATAATATACCAAGTTATAAGGTAATATTTTTTATCATTGAGAGTAGTTAGCTTAAAATTATGAACTAAATGTTGTACTTTTTATGATCAGCCTCAACAGCATACGGCACACAACAGTATACAAATATATGGGGGGTGGGTGGGAGAGAGCAGGAAGTTGGAGAAAAGCTTCCTACCCCTTCCACTTGATTGAACTCTTGACTTCGTGAAGACTGCTTACCTGTAATACCAGTCTGGAAAAGGGTGTTTTTTTTTTACATTTACTAAGTGAAAGGACAATGGCATCTTCTAAGTTATTTCTCCTGGAAGCCTCCAAATTATCTAGGACAGGTAATTCCGTTCAAACTCAAGCAAATTATCTTGTGCACTACGACTGGACTCCTCGCTGCAAGCTCCCTTTTTGTAATGTGTTTATTCCTAAACAGCGATCGTTAACAATAAATACGTGGAAGAATTAACGAACGGAAGAATTAACGAACGGAAGAATTAACGAACGGAAGAATTAACGAACGGTTTAACCGTTGCGGAATGACGGGAGACGGAGGTTACAATTAAACGGAACACCCGTTTTACGTCCGTGCTACGGTGCGATGCTTACTGTTTTATTGGTGTTTTTTGAAATGTTCACGCAGTAGTACGCCCGTTCTACGGTGCAAAAAACAGCACGTTATTTTGACTTCTGCTGTATGTCAACAGCAAGCCAGCAGCAATAACAAAACAACAACAAACAAGAGAACTACTGGAAGATGTTTATTTTACAATTTACACTTGGTTTTGAATACTTTGGTTCATATTAAAGATGTGTTAGAGAAATGTGCAGCTCTGTCTGACTTGAGTTTGAATGAGTGTGTGTTATTGTAACACTTGGTTGGGTTTTGTTGCTTAAACTTTCATCTGGCCTCCATGTTGACCAGTGTGGATTATAACTTCGTCAATGCTCAGACAAATGTCAGAACAATACTGAGCTTGGTCTGACATTTAGAAATCTGGTAGGACAAATTTTATATATTTTCATTCCTTTACAGACTGTGGTAGGACATGTAGTACATATTTGTATTGCTTTATAGGCTTCAACATGAGTAAAATTAATTCATATTATTGATTAATTGTATTTAATGAATTGATTGTTATTTCAATTATTGTGTCAATAGTTCTGTGAAAAGTTTTTAGTGTGTGGGAGATGGTGGAGTGTGTGGAGAGAGAGAGAGGGGGGGTGGGATAGTAGGGTGTGACCTGTAGAAATAGAATGGTGTGTGTAGTTGGCATGAGTGGACAGTATTTCAATATTTAGTCATTGTGTCTAGTGTTCACAGATTTATTTGGTTCTGTATGGCCAGTTTGAGATAAAACTGTATACCACCTATAACAAACAAACAACCCCCCCCCCCCCAGGGAAATTTTTTCTTTCTTTCTTTTTTTCTTCTTCTTACATACCGTGGGTATACAAGATCGAAGAAGAAAAATAAATTGAAGGTATTTAATTTAATCTGTTGATCACTGTCTGCCAGGCTAAGTTACAAGCACAAGAAGAAGTGTATATACTATACAGTATGTGTGTGTATGGATGTGTTTGTAGGACTGGCTACTATTAATTCATTCTATGCCAGAGAGACTCTGAAAGATTCTAAGATGGACATCAGACCAGCAATGCTAGAAGTGAGGATATATATATATAGCCACTCATAGGAAAATCAGACACAATGTGGCATGCATGAATACTATATTTCAAAGTTTTTGCAAAAGATATGATAATTTGCAATTTATGCGTTAATACAATAGCGCAATAAATTCTAAAAATTATGATGTGTGTTTTTTCCTTACAACTTGGGATATATAAAGTGATAAATTTGTGTCTGAACTGAAGTTTGGGATAGAGGTGTAATGGGGAAGAAATTTAAAACAAAGCTAGCAATGCCTGAGATGATTGTGTTACTGTTTTGTTATTATACTGCACTTTACTCCAGTTCCAGTATGACCTTGTTTGGTCATATCACTAATGGGTTTGTGGTGATAACACAGGCTCTCTCCCTCTCTCTCTCTCTCTCTCTAAAGCAGCTGCCCTAAGGTTAATTATTCACAGCTGTGTCAGTCAGACCTTGGCATTATCACTAATCTATTATGCCATAACTCTGGATCAAGTGATGAGACAAGCTGGTGAACAAAAATTATTTCATGGTATTCTGTTGAGAAATGGGGAATTGTCAGTTGAAGCAAATTTTAACTGCAATTGATGACCTTACACCATTTGATGATGCTATTCATTTCCCCTCCACAGCTGCAGGGGCAGCGTACAATGCCACATTCATCTGTCAACCTGTGGCAGTGATTTAAGGCAGTTCATTCTGGACCTGGAGCTAGCATAGCTGTTCTCTGACACTTCTCCAATGGAGCGCAAATGCTGCAAAAGGGAAGAGACTTGACTGTCCCACAGGTTTGCACCAATGGTTCTCATGTGTCGTATAATTGTTAGTCTAACTTGCATGTGTGCACATGTGTGTGATGTGCATGTGCATGTGTGTGTGCATGTACATGGTTGTGTGTATGTGGATGTGTGTGTGATGCCAGATAACGTATGTGATGTATTTCCAATGCAATTAAGTACACTTCTGAAATCTAGTACTTATATTTGCATTTGAAGAGAGGGAAGTATTCGTACTATAATTGAATACTTTAGTAGTATTTGACCCCAACTCTGAATTCATCAGAGGAAGCTTTGAGATTATGGTGCTGGCCAACCTCTTCGAATAAATACTTAAAAGTAAGACCTTGATATGAACTGCTTTTTCGACTGGACATCAATTAATAATGAACATATAACAGGTAAGGAAAGCTTGCCAATTACGATAAAAATGCACACACTAACTAATGCTGATTGTCTATGTTTATCATTATGAAGTTATGGGTATATCCTATAATTATTTAGCTACATTATTATATAAGTTATTATAGTACACTGTTACCCATGACTTCATAGTGATTATAACATACTGATGATTCCTAATAAGGATGAAACAATCACAGCATAGTTGTCATTTCAGTGGCTATTTAATTAGGGTCAGAATTAGGGGGAATAAATAAGTGGGTTAGAATTGCTTGTTGTGTAACAACAAGTACATACATATGTACTCTCATTCTAGATGTGAGAGGGCAATGTGACACATTTTAGTGGTCTGTGGTAGAGGTGTAAATATCTTGTATCTTCAGCTATAACCATAGTTACCCAGAAATTGCAATCAAATTATGCCCATATTTTTTTTCCTTGAACATGTATTATTTTTATTTTTTGTTGGAGAGAAAGGACAAAAATAGAGAGTTGTTTGTTTGTGTGTATGTTTTTTGCCTTTCTTGTGTGAGGAATAATTTTTTTCAGCTAATTATAGTAAGGTCAGTCTAGAGGTCATTCTGCATGAGCAGGATGAAGCTCCCAATTGCAGCTGTTTGAGAATGTTGCCCAAATTGCAGCTATGTGAATAGACTGGGTGAGCTTGTTTCAATAAGAAATAGTAATAATTTTAGTTTAGAAAAGAGAGTATTTGTGTATGTACATATTGTATACACACACCACATGGGATGTGTCTATATGTGTGTGTGGTGTGTGCAGTGTGTGTTGTGGTAGTGGTATGAATATGTGTTTGTGTGGAAGATAAATTAATTGTGGTGCAGCAAGAAAGTAGAGACCAGTTATTCATGCACTCATTCACTATGTGACTATTCTTAGATATGCATATGGGGTTACAGGTTGAGGTGTTAATATCTTGTGAGTGTTAGCCATGGTTGCAGTTCTTATTAATCTCATTACTATTTACTATGTACTTGTGATTATTTCATGACCATAAAATTTTTCCCCTTCAAATTGTGTTATTGATGTTTAGAGGATTTTTGTTTGTGTGTATATGTAGGTGTGATCTTTTATGTGGAATAATATTATTTTCAGGTAATTATAGTAGTGAGGTCAGCCTGCTCAAGAGGTCATCTTGATAAGAGGTCATCTTGATGAGAGGTCATTCCTGCTAGTCAAATTGCAGCTGTTGTGCGCTCACTAATTTTAGAGTGAATCTGGAAGAAGGTGCCTCTCACTGATTTTAGAGTGAATCTGGAAGAAATATCAGGGCCTGGTTATAAAACTTTGTAGCACTTTTTTGGAGAGGTGCGGCTCCGCAATTTGCATTTGGTGTGCAAAGCCGATACTCTCTACTGCAAGACAACAATTTCTTTTCCATTTCAATATTACTTTATGAGTTGCTGTAAACGGATATGAGACAACAAGAAGCTAAACTAAAATACCACAAATTTGCAAAGTATACTTCTGCTACTACTGCGCGATTGTCAATATTAGAACATAGCTGGCCCCTTTTTTGTATTGTGAAGCAGGCACTCTACCCAGCATAGATTTTGTCAAATTAGGCCATTGGGATACTAAATGCCAGAAAGGAGGATACTAAATGCCAGAAGGGATGATACTAAATGCCAGATAGAATCCTCCCTTCTGGCATTTGTTTTTGGCTAATCAGTAATGCATGATTTTAATAAATAAAAAAATTCAATTCTGTTGTTTTTTTTCTAATTTAATGATTTCATTTTATCAGTTATTAAATAGCTATGATGTGTACTGATTATAATATAGATGTGAAGATTAAGGCACATTAAACATGATGTTTACTTGACTACTTATGGAAGTGTATCGGCACAACTGTTATTTAAATATGTTGTGTAGTTACATGACTATACTTATGGAAATTTATCAGCAGAACTGTTATTAAATATGATATTTACATGGCTATAGTCATGAAAGTTGAAGGTACCACTCCTAGATGATTGATTGCTTGCATTTGTTACAGCACTGGTTTCATGGATAGTATTAGTTTTAATTTTTTTTTTGCCTGTATTAAGGATGTCTGAAATTTCTTGCTTTTTGCATCATTGAAGTACGTTTGTTTGAGCGAACGCCTTCAGCACTTCTGTGTCCAGTACGCTCCATACAAGCTGTTCGTCAACTCCAGATGAGTATAAACGTGAGGCTGCTGTGGCTCTTAAAGAATGATTAGTTTTGTATCCTTTAATTCCGCATTCTTTGCACATATTTGTAATTGCTTTGGATAGTTTATTTCGCCCTATTGGAACATTTTTAAACCAACAATTTTCCTTTGGCTTCTTAAGTGGTGTAAGGTAAAATGCGTCGGACTAAGATGTGGTGGAACTGGCAGGCTGTAGAGATAACTGAGGTTGCTGCCACCACAACCATGCAATTAGCTAGCCTAGCCCTATAACAGGCTCAGGATGCAATTAGCACAGTTGAGAATCTTCTCAGAGGTAGAGGTTTAATTCTATTCTCAAAAGACAGACTGAGAAGCACATGCTCAAGCTGGTCCTTATTTAGAGAACCGGTCTGGGCATGTGCAGAGCATGCATTGCATGTAAATGAAGTGGTAAGGAATGATACAGAAATAAACTATTATAACAGGAACTAGGTAAAGGGTAAGACTGACAATACAATACTATAATGTTAACTGTTCTTGAGTTTGTGTGGTGGGCTTGTCCAGGTTAGTGGGCATGGTCACCACAAAAGAGAAACTGATTTTTTTTTTATTAGACACACAAATAAATATCTGCCTGGGTTCTCCAAATTGTCATGATGGATCACTATTTTAGGTTTAATTTTTCTTCCTTTTAAGCCTACAGGACATTTTTTTTTATATATCTTCAGTATATTCCAAATATGATCTTTGACCAGAACGTTCTACTATTTTAATCTGGCATGGATTTCGTCGTAAATTGCGGTTGCGGTGTTCATCTCCACTTCTTAGTGCAAAATATAGTCCAGTCATAAAAACCATTGTATTGAGGAGAGCTTGGGGGCTATGGTCACCCAGAATTTGATTTTTTCAAGGCCGTTCCTCCTCTTGTGTTGATAGGGGCTCAGCCTGCTTCTAGAGTAGATCCCATTCCTTTTGATTGGAGAGGCTTCATCTCTGCATTTAAGCTTGCTATGAACCGAATATTCTGCATCCTTGTAAAAGTCACCAAGGTTAGAACTGCGTACATGCCGCATAATGCCGTTCACTATGTGATATAGTGTGTTTGGAGGGTATTCACTGCCGTTAATCTTCCTCGCTTCAAAATAAACCTGGTCAACCACTGTGCCTGAATAATCCTGTCAACTTCACTTAATTGTGGTACATCAAAACCTAGTTTTCTTCTATTATCCCTCCAAGAATTCCATAATCTAACACATTAATCAGTGTCTTGGTATGGCCTTCATACGAGCTTTAACAATTTCGTCATCAGGTACAGGTTGACTAAACCTTGATACAGAAGCTATAGTCTGGAGAGCTGACTGTGAGGAGCTAAACTGGAAACCTGACTGTGACGGGCTAGACTGAAAAGGAGCTGACTGTAAGGAGCTGGACTGGTGAACTGACTAGGGAATTAGATGGAAGAGCTGACTGTAAGAAACTAGATGAAAGAGCTGACTGAGTGGAAGAAGGTATTACAGAAGCTAACCGGAGGAGCTATACGAGGAACTAAACTGGTTTTGAAAATTTGTAGTAAAAGTTGAGGTGAAATGTGAATGTTCTGAGGTGCAGGATTGGCTAGAATGTTCTTGTTGACTAAGCTCACTGAAAAGATAATCATACTGATCCTCCTGCCCCAAATTACTGAACTCCACCACTTTTGCACGTTTACTGGAGTCGAGCGAACTACTACATATACCCCATGCGCTGCACCACGGCTCGCCTAAACAACCGGAATTGCTGCACTTGTGGACTCCTCAGTAATTTCCCGACCGTCCTTGTCGTACAATATCAGCGTGGAAGCAGAGAAGTAGAAAAAATGTTTTTCCACCTGGTAACTAGGGCTATAGTTGCTACGTTCTAAAACAGATAGACGACAAAATCTTGGGAACTACCGCCCGTGCGTAGTCGAACCCCTGGCATACGCTAGTGCCGCCCCCGCTACGCTCGGGAACAGCCCGTGGCCCTCAAGATTCTGTGGGCGGTAGATCCCTCCATTTCGTTGTCTATCTATTATTTTTTTATATATTTTTTTGTAACTTTTTCTTAGTTTTACTGTAATACATGTCACATTTGTGAAAGTTATAAAGAATGAAGGATAGAAATTCTCCTGCCACAAGGAATTGCACACACAAACATAAGTGAGATGATGGTTGGTGTTAAAAAAAAAACAATTTTTTTTTTAATTCTTGACTTGTGGTGTAGTATTATACTATCTGTCATTTCCATAGCAACTAACTCGGATAGAACAGTAAGTGGGTGTAAATTACAGGACTACAGCAGCTGGTGAAGTGGCAGCCCACGCAGAGGAAAGGAAAATACTCAAATACAGAGGTCTTTCTGTCACCCATTCATTCCGTCCGGTGGCAATTGAGACTACTGGCGTAATTGGGGCACGATCACTTCAGCTTCTGAAGGAGCTGGGAAGGAGAGTTCGTAGGCAGACGGGTGACCCAAATTCAACCTCATACCTGCTACAGCGTCTCTCAATTACCATCCAGAGAGGAAACTCAGCTTCAGTCATGGGGGGTCTCCGGGGTAGTGTTTAAATCTTTTCCTCCACAATTGCCTTTCTTTTTTCTTTTTTCTTTTTATTATTTAATTTCATTCTTTTATTATTATTATTGTTATTGTTATTGATGTTATTCTTTATTTTTGTAATTGCATGATCTTTTGCCTTGCCAGCACCTTATAAAGAAAAAAAAATTTGTATTTTTAATATTTTTAATGAAAATTTACAGCTGCAATATAAATTAAAATTGACAATGTGCAAATTCAATATCCAATTTGAAATATGGGATACATTATCAACTTGATATATAAAAAAGTGTAAAATGCACTATAATGAATGTTTTAAAATGTATGTCCATGTAGTGTTGACAGACTTCAATCCACAATTCTATTACAAAAACAAACATAATAATACAATTAATAATACTACAACAATAACAATATACTTACTGGAGCTGTTGCTGTATTTTATCTGCCACATCATTACATTCTCCTGTTTCGTACAGTACAGTAACAAACTCCTTGAGAGCTGCGTGTCTCAATGAAAAGGCTTCACGAATGTTGTCTAAAAGAGTCCTTGCTTTGTCTTCATCAATCAGGTCTTTACATTGACAAAGCTGTTTGTAGGTATATTGTGATATGAGTCCAATACTGTAGCAGTGATCAGCTACTGTCATAACACAAGGCTTCACTGAGTGGACCAAGTCAGGATTCGCTCTCAGAAATATACTCAAGTTGTTGCCACCTAATAATAAAACATTTTCAATAATACTAGCTAACTGCAAATAACAACTTCACTTACTTTCAGAGATTTCTACTGCAGCATCTTTCTTTTTGTATTTCCAATACAAAATAAATGAGAGTTAGTTAATACAAGCTAGCTAGAATACATAGTCTATTTCTGCATACCTGTTCATACCAAATGAGGTGTCTATTGGTAAGCACAACTGCTTGTGGGTTGTCTGGATTGAAGAGACATTTCATGACTTTGGGGATAGAGTGCACTCCATCAACGTCCCCGAGATGATTCCCTCCTTCATGTGAACGCAGTCAAAGGCAAACTGGTAGTCCATGTAGCTGTTGTAGTTCATTCTGGAACTGGCCTTCTTTAGAGTGTCCTCTATTTATTACATTCATGATGAATGGAGTCTTGGAATGTAGGATCACATGAAACTACAATTTTGAAATAATTAGATCGAACTACAAATGTTACACGAATTAAATTGGATCCTTACAAAAAGTGCACCATGTTTTTTTTGACACCTTCTCTGATGAAAGTGTAGACATGTTAAGCCGTGGAAGCAGAAAAATGTGCCATAGGAGTAAACCCACTACTCAAGTACATCAAGAGAGGCTCCACCAAACATGACCTGAAGGATTCTTTGTGGAATAGGTCAAGTTCCTTTGCACTTGTGTTTTCTAACACACAAGGTATGATGTACTCTTTCTCCTCTTCTAAGACTGACTTACAATATTCAACTGACACAATCTCAGCTATAATGTGAAGATATGCAAGCAAGGCTACCAGCTGCTCTGGTGGAATGACATCTCCTGAAATTTTAGATGTAGTTGATTTCAAATCTTTCATAGTGAATCGACCTGTCTTCCTGAATCTCTTGGATTTAGCCTGACCTACACTATCAAAGCTCATGGCTTTGAGAATGACACCAGTGATACTGTCATACACTACCTGGGTGTCTATGATGACCAGGTCTTCTAAACAAGGCACACTGGGGAAGTACATCAGAACACCAGCATGGTGGTGAAGAAACCACAGAGCTACTTTAGTCTCATAGAGTGTCATATTGAAGGCATTGGACAAGGCCAATCAAGTATCCAGGCTGGCTGTCCTCACCTCTCTCATGCAAAGACACAAACTAAACAGAAGCCACACAGCTAGAATTTTCAGCTTCTTAAAGTGTTTCTCCATTGCATTCTCCAGTTCTGATGCAAGTGATGGATTTCTTCTAATCCACACTTCGTGTTGTCCTGCTCGCAAGACAAGCTTGTTGTTTCTTTGCAAAGAAACAACAAGCTTGTCTTGTGAGCAGAACTGCACTATGTCCTTCCTGTAGAAGTCTGTGTCTCGAATCACCTTTTGAAGCTGTGAGTCAACTGTAGTGATGTCTTCCTCAGAAACCTGGTCTTTGTGAGTACCCACTATATACACTACTGACTTGGAGGACTCGAGTATCTCACCAATGATGGGCGAGTTGTCTGCTCCTGGTAGAGGTTGAAGATGGGCGGAGGAACTGAAACAATATACACTGGCCAGAGAATGCAAAAGCATCTCTTGCAGAGTAAACTCAGAGTTCTCTGGTGCAGTTGTCTCTCCTGAAGCTCTCTGATAAAAGACTCGATACTCCTCGTCTAACTTGAACTTGTAGCTAAAGAACAGTAAGTAGGTGCCAGGTCCTGTGGTGAGTGCTGGTAGCATGTCCATCAGCTCAGGCTGCCCTCCAGTGTCCTCCATTCTCAAGAAAGCTTTGAAGGAATGCTTCATATTATCTGCAAACCGTGGTTGCCTTGACACTCTCTCATATATGGCAGCTATTTCAGAATAATTGTGTGATGTTATCACCTCAACAGCTAGTTGGACATGTGTTGGTGAGAGAGGAGAGCATTTCTTTTGTATGGACTGTTTCAATGTTGGTTGTGGTGGTTTTTCCACAAGGTGAGACTGCTCTGTACTGCTAGCCTGACTGACCTCTGCCATAGTTGCAATATCTTCACGGGGACGAGAAGCAGTCTCAGAAGTGAATTTAGTCTCCAGACCTTTTCTAAGAAGGAGTAGAGATGCTTCCTCAGTGAGATTCTGTACAATGGTCCAGTGTGTTCCCTTATCTGCTGTAGTTGTATCAGACGTGCCTTGGACTAGCATATTAGAGCAACACTCCACTGTGCCTGTGCTGCCATGAATCTGTTCCTCTTCTTTGGCTGACATAAGATCTATGATCTCTTTTGTAACGCGATGGCGAGTTGTAGTCTTTCCTTGTCGTGGTGGACCAAGAAACATAAGCTTTAAAGACAGAAGCTCCAGGACCTCCTTGGAAACAATGAAGTGTTTGTATGCTTCTTCATACTTGTAGTCATCTATCACATAAAATAAAATAAAATAAGTCCATTTTTTGGAGAACTGATAGTAAATACAACTACTTCAATGAACACAAAACTTGCTACAGACACTAGAATTTCTACTCTCAGCTGAGCTTACTTGCCTAAATGGAATTGTTCCAAAGAAAATGTCCCCTTCTTAAATATATGTAACTCCCCCAATGCACATGCACTAAATGACTTGTGACACAACTTTTATTATTCACACTGGCAATAGCTCACATACTGCAGTGCATTGGTACTTCTAGCTAATGAAGTAGCACTTGATTGTTGCACCTAAAGCTGTGAGTTTACAGTAGCCCTATAATTACAAGTGTTATAGTCACACAGGTTTTACTTTACAATTACCTACACACTCCTATGCTTCTACCCTCAGCTGGCTCCAGCAATAGGAGTGTGGGCTGCCGGTTTTACAGCCTGATGGTGGAGCTAAGCCTGAAAAAGCAGCTGCTAGTGCACAGCTGCAATTTAGCTCAGACATTCTCAGCTAATAATTACATATCATACTTTCTTCTAGAGAGAAGCTGCTATTTGCATACACTAACCTGACAGAGTTCCCTTATACACTCCATCTTTAATAGTAACCAGTAACTGTCCCATAGACAAGACTGCAGAAGCTACCCATACTCCACTGACTCGCTTTTAGGAATATCAGTAAAAGTCAGTTATGATATTGTGCTTTCAGACTCAAGAGATTTTGTTCAGGATTACAAAAAAAAAGGCTTTCATGCAGGATTGTAGTTTGGACTTCATAAGCGATGTTATCCAGCTGCTAGGACCATTGCTGCCTTAGATATTTATACAACTAGAGATCCATCTCTAGCTGGCAAAGACCTATGAAGTGTGAACCTGTTTAGAACAGTATGGCAAGTGGAAATTCAGCCTGCCTGCTCAGTCGAAATAAGGACAACTCCTTGTACAAGTCTTTTCGTGTGACTTCCTAATGGGCAATGTAAGGCCTTAGCTTACTGGCGAGCGGGCGAGACACTATCAGGAGTAACACAATTTGAAACTTGGGGATATTTTTTATTTGTTTGTGGACGTACATGTAGTCATTTGTACTCTGACCCTTGTGAACCTCCTGGCTGACCTGGAAACTGCCAGACCATTTAGCAATAATTTTAGCTGCTTGCCAACATGACTTACTTAAAATAACACAATACAAAATAAGTGGCAGCAAGTTTAGTCAAACACTGACACACTGAGTTATAGCAGTGATCCACCACGCTTAGAGAAGCTGATAGCTAGTCAGTCAGTTTCATCCTAGCATGTAACTAACCTATATAACTAACTGCTCCTTTGAAATATTAAATATTCTGCCATTAACATAGTGGTGGGTCATACTCACCTGTCTAACAAAAAAAATTGGATCTAATAATTACCACTGAACCTAGTAACAACTAGAACAAAGCAATAACAACAAACAAACAAAAAACAGTGGATCTATAAGATCTATACGGAGCTAGAAATATGAACACAGGCATAGGCTTAGCCATATAGCTACACTACACACTAGCGAGTAGCTAAGCGCTCACTTCATCACCAACTTGCGGCTGACTTTCCGCCATCTAACGGGCAAAAGACCGCTCTAAGACGTTTCTTTAACCCCACGCCAATGATTGAATTCCGACGTCAGCTCATCCTTAGTGTCAACCATACGGCTTACATCTATGATCTCTAACCACACCACAGCATCACTGTAGGTGTCTCGAACACTCAGACCACACCCAAATACTAACCAGAATTAATACTAGAGTCACGAGTTACTCTCAGCGCGCATGCGCGAGATGGTTCGGTACTCTGGTTTGTCTGTCCAGTCTATCACACAACAAAAAGCGGATCTCGAAGATTGTAGCCTCCCGAAGATTAAACAAGCAGGGAATGTTGCAAATGTGCCAGAAATTTTAGTTTCAACTTTTTTTTTCTTCAGAAAAAGCTAGTTTATTTTAGGCCGTACGACGTAAATAATTGTTGGCAACGCCCCCTATGGTCACGCTGTACTCACGTGCCTTGTTCTAGCTTTTCGTATTGACTTGCATGAGCTACATATTGGCATATTCATATTGATACTATGTACTCTAAATCAATTATTTACTAAATGTATAGTAAAAATGATGTTTCCACCCTTGGTGCTTCATTAATATAGTACACAGCAAATCTGGGGTAGGACCTGGCTAAAAAGGGAAATTGATTTTCAGGAACCTCTACATCAACATTTGCATGAGGCCGTTCTCATTCATCAATGCCATTTTTTTAATAGTATTCAAAATAGGCAACTGTGGGGCCGTCCTAAGGGATGCATTAGAACTTTAATTGACTGTTCATCATCATTTATCTGTTTATTGTTTTTCATCTGTTTTGTGTTCTTACAGTCTTCCGTCTGTATCGTGTGGAATGTGTGTGTGATCATGTTAGAGTGCCATGTGCTCACCCAATGGGCATGCTCACACTGTTTTTCTATTTGTTTCCCACCGGGCTTGCCTGGGTTGTATATATTCTGGCCTTGAGCAAACCCATTTTCAGTCACTGCTCAGTTTGTGCTCCACTGCACTATTCTGTCACCTTTATTACTTTGAATATAATTAGTTATTCCTCAAGCAACCTTCTACCCTAACTCGGGGATTAGGTAGATGGGCTAGTTAGAGTATTAGGAACAGATCAGTGGCCACTCAGGAGTAGTAACTCTGGTGGCAGCGTACCAAACCCTTCCAAGTCCAGGAGCTTCTGCGATAGAGGGAAGTTTCCTGGGCAACTGTGTGCTTCTGAGGCCGGGCATTGAAAGGGACCGACTTGCAGACCCACAGCAACATAAATGAAATAATTCGTAATATACACTCCTTTACCTATTCAAACATTTTAGCTATTTTTGTCCACACACCAAACTCCCTCTCCTTAGCTACTCTTTCTCTCCCTTTCTATCCCTGCCCCATTGTGCTTCCTAGCTGTGCTAAACTTCCAGGGTTCAACTAGTTTGAGGAAAACAGGAACATATATTTTTTTTTAAAATTTAAACGAGTTTGTGGCTACTCAGGTGATAAATTGGGGCAAGTTCTAATCTCAAAATGATCATCGGATTGTTTGAGGCGGTATTTGCAACGAACCGCACCAGTCTTTATTTTGGTAGCAAGGAGGTGATTTTTCCTAGTAGCACTTGCTGTCCTGTGGATATTATTTCCTATACTTTTTGTTCAGATGAAGATTAAAATAGAAGCATCAAACTTCTTGCACCAAAAATTGGATACCGTAGAAGTAGTGTCGTATGCCTTTTTTTTTTTTTTTTTTTTTTTTTGGCTTACAGCATGGCCGCAATCTCTCAAATTTCAGTAGGTGTGACCTTTGGTCGCTCGTAGAGGGGCGAACGTATTTATTTTGAGCAAGACGAAACTGAGAAATTGGTCGCTGGTCGGAAATAAGAGGTGGTTACTTCTAGGAGGTTATCGGGGGCGCATGATTTGGTCTCTCCAGAGAGGTCGGTCGCCTCTGGGAGAGGTCGTAGAAGTTTTACTGTACACTATCAACCATTTGCATGAAATGTGTTAAATTCTTTTTTTTCTTTTTTTTTATTGTGTTTTACCTGCTTGAAATGGCTGCTTTAAGAGAACAAAAAAATATGTCTGATGTAGCTGTTAAAACGGAAAAATTGTTGTTTTTGTTATTGTTGTTGTTGTTGTTGTTGTTGTTGTTGTTGTTGTTGTGGGCATCGACATTAAGGGTGCTGGGACATAGCAACGCGCGCGCACCCGCACGCACTACAAATAACCACAAAAATCCGCCTTGCTCGCACAATAGTAAAAACGACCGCTAAACTTAGCTAGCGCGGGTAATTCAAAGCTTCCCGCCCACCAATTGAAACCGAGGCCCCGCCCCCGCTATAAGTTGTAAAGAGCGCAGCTGTTTGATATTGTATTTCTTGGCTTACTTTATCAGTGTTGTTTCTCCCTAGAGCAGACACTGGCTCCCAGATTGTCTCCAAGCCTTGACAGGTAAATAATACCTCACTAATGACTCCATTATTTTAATCTTTTATTCTTGTGCAAAACTTCTTCCTGATATATCACTCTTTTTATTTTTATTTTACAGTATTGTGATGACCAGTGATAATTTTTATGAATGTATATAATATAATGATACTTATTTTATATCAAAAATATTTTGAAATAGCCAGCTAAATATAGCTAGATGAATAGTTTGTGATCTAGCTAGCTAAGTAAGGATGAATAAACAAATGAAGTGAATAGCTAAGTACAGAAAACTGTACACAAACTGAAACTGTAGAGTTTTCCAGCAGCAAAAATGGTTCACTAATCTATTACAGGTACATACACACACTGAATATGCATCTAGCTAGCTTGATAAAAGGCTTCCCTTACCTGACCATGCCGAGAAAAACACTATTAACAAGACTACAATAATCTCCTCACACTCGTTTCAGTAGGGCTTATCATCGAGAAGGAGAGGCGGCCAGAAACCTGGTTTGCTAACAGGTAGGCGCCCGAAAGTTAGAGCACCTGGAACTCACTTTCCCGCGGAATCAATTGAATCTGTTGTGGGTGTGGTTTGAATGCAACAAGTCTCTGCCAAAAGATCGCGTGGACTAATTTTTAGTCCTGGAGTCTATTTTGTGTTTCTTCTCAGAAACTACGAGTAGAAAAGACTCCAAATTTCGTACACAGGCTGACTATGACCTTAGCTACAAAATGTTCGTTGCGATTTTTTTTGAAAGAAAAAAATTCGGGCGCGCTGCCGCGAGGATCAAAAGAGCACAGTCAACTAGACAAAACAAAGCAGAATTGAGAAAAAGTACAACGAAGGTTTTGAAGACAATCAACAAATGTAGCAGGATACGAAGAATGGGCTCGTCAGCGACGGCACCCGCGGAGGAGTTGTGGATTATATACTTGAGGCTGAGGAGCTCGTAACTTGAACGAAACAAGCTCCCAAGGCCCGTTCTTTTTATTTAGTTAGTCCATTAGCAGTACTCTTTAGGATCCACCCTTAGTTGGAGCTCTACAAACACCAAGAAAAAAGTTAGTAATCCCTAGCAACCAAAATCCAATTATTGTGAATATTTGCGTGGGAGTTGTCCCAGCACCCTTAAATTTACTTGGGCAGAGTCACCCGGTTCTGGCACTTTTACGCATCAAACCTGATGGTAAATTTCGCGAACTCAAATTCAATCCTGATCACTTTAGGTGCTCTGTGTCTGCGCGTTTATTCCCTGAGTGCATCACGTGAGTCTAATGTTGCTATAGTTACGTTTGTCTTCAAAAGTTCACCCACGTGGCCAGATGGAGGAACTCGACAGAATGGAGGATATGTTTGTGGTCCCTGGAGGAGAATATATGAGCAGTGTTAAATTTTCGGACACTGTAACTATTATTTTGGAGCGTCTGTACTCCTCTGGAATGACTGGCTGGGGAAAAGACCATAATGAAAGTATTGAAACTGCCATTGCTACCACAGGTTTAACTGAATCTCAAGTCAAGGTTGGTGCTGTACCTAGATTAGAAATGAGTGGAGTTTACTGAGTGGCACAGATGTAGTCATTAAGTTTTAATTTTAGTCACCACAAAGTGTGTCTTTTAAGGGGCAGGGGAGAAGGAGAAGTATTTCAAGGCCATAGGAACGGCACAGTTATGGTGTTGTGCTCCCGTATCACAAATGGCGAGTGAGCTAATTACAAATATTAAATGTTTAATTTGATGGTATTATGCAGTGTCTATAAATAGTGGTAATTTTGGTTGCTATGTTGCTCTTGTGTTTAAAAAAGTCAATAGTACAGTTATAGTTTTGAGTCGAGTTTATTCAATAAAAAGGCTTGGACATCTTTAGTAGAGAAGTTTTAAAATGATGGCAAACTGTCAGTAAGTGATGGCGTAGTACCCTGACGCTACAATATCCTCATACATGCCACAAGTCTCGACATCATACTTCCATAATATATATATATATACAAATATAATATCTCTGATTTTTAAAAAACTTGTATGCCTCTAGTGTGTTTCACTTGCTTAGCTCGCTCACTACTTAATTGTACGTACAACACAGTAAATTTTTTTGTGTGTGTACGTGTCCCTAAATACTTTATTTTTTATTAAAAACAGGGGGAGAAAATTTTACTATTGCTTGTTTCAGCAGATCAGTAGGGTTCGATTAGTTTCGTCCGAACCCCCCTTTTCACACTGCCACACCCCCAATTTATTTCCTTCTTACCCCGATTACCTAATGTCATCTATCGACCAAATAGTCCGGTCTTTGTTTATAAACTTTGTTTATTAACAGAATAGTCCAGACTTCGTTTATCGTTAGGCTGATTCAGTAAGGCCGTGTTTGAGCTCGCCAGATAAAACCGTCCGCAGTGTGGCAAGTGAAGTTCAATTGGCAGAAGCAGATTATACCAGGCAGGAACACATTAAATCATTCATATGATTCTAGTTAAGCAAAATTTATTTTTTGTTATTTTTTTATGCCCAAATTGATATTTACAACATTATTGTCAATGTTTAATAATCAGGTGGTCATAGTTATTCCTTAAAGGGAACCCCCTTTTAAGTCTCTAGATCCACCACTGTGTTTTTACGATTATATGCATGTTCGCACATTAGAAATGCACCTCCCACAGCATGAATTTTGCAATTTCAATAACTGTCATAGCTTAGGTTAACCCTTTCGTTCCGGATCCCACTTAAAAACGGGTGAAGACTGGTTGGCTTCTCCGAATTTTTAAAAATAGTTACTTTATAGCTAGAACCTTCAGATTGCATACACAGGTGCCCAATGCATTGGAGAAGCATCTAAAATAGCTTTCAGCCAGGACTGCTTCGACAGTACCTCACAGCAGTTGCATTTATTTCTTCCTCGGCAAAAAACAACAACATCGGTTCTCCGTCGAATTTTTAAAAAAGTTACCTTCTTCAGAGCTTTGTAGAAGCAGAAAATAATTGCTTGAGCTCAGTAGCCTTCCATAACATTGAAACAACCGCTTCTTTGCCGACCAAGACTTTGCGGTTTGACTTACTGTCTTCTCCATTTTTTATAAAATCGCCAGTTCAACTGGGGGCCTCCCTATTACGTACAGTCTTAGGTAATGCTTATTACATCATGGGAAAAAAGTGAGAGTGTCGTGTGACCCCGGTAACTAAGCAAAAAAAAAAAAAATTTCGAAGTCATTTTTTGGAAGGTGGCGTCTACAAGTTACAATGCAGTGCAAGTTTTAGACTTGCTTGATGCTGACTCTAGCGACTCAGGATCAAGCGGAGAGGAGGGAGACGACATCTACGGCTATAGGAGGCCCTGTATCAGGGTTGGTGGACCAGACCCCGTCAACTCTGATACTGACAATGGGAGTCAAGAAGATGATCGAGGTAAGCTTGTCTTTCTCTTGAAAAATAGCTAGCTTCTGTTGTGGAAAAGACTTATTTATAGCTATATTAAGATAGAGAAAGCTGTTTAGCTATAATATATATTATTTCATTGAGTTTTGAGATTTGAAAATGGTTTGTGGGTTTTGAACAATTTCAAATTTTCAAAAAAATTTCAAATTTTTTTTACAACATGTACTACTAGGACCAGATGTGAATGCTGTCACTGACCCCGATTGGAAGAGGAAGCAGATGAGGTGACAGGAGCAGAGTCTTCCAGTGATGAAGGAGAGGATGCCGGCAGGTTCCAGTGATGAAGAAGAGGAAGTGGCTCCTCCTGCTACGAGTTCTGGACGTCCTCGCAGTCGGAGAAGGCGGGCACCGAAGAAGAAGAGTCGGGTGGATGAGGTAGGGGGTGAGTGGAAGAAAGAGGACAACACACCCATTGATATTCCATAATCTTTTGTGTGAAGGACCACAGACTTTAGTATTTGTGGCTGCCCCACCCCCCCCCCCCTGAACATCCCAAAAGTTGTAATATGTATTGTGACACAAATATTATTGTTGTCGTTGTCTGTGTTTTTGTGGTGTTGTAGTGGAGCTTCACGCTCGATGTATATGTGTGTGCGTGGAGTTGAAATATTATTCTAGCGGCGCTTCCGGATCTAACCGGGGAGGGAACTCTGGATCTTTTTGGATCGGGACTACTATGTCCATGTAAGTTATTTTCATGTGTGTGTGTGTGTGTGTGTGTGTGTGTGTGTGTGTGTGTGTGTGTGTACACCAGTCAATTTATGTATAATAAATTATACATTTATAAAACGAACACTTTTTCTAACTTGTTTCTAATTTTGTTGTACTGTAGCTGGTGTGGACATCCCTACACTGGTTTATTAACTCTCGGCGTGCATGCGTAAGAGAGTTATAGAGAGTAGTTGTTTCGTCTGTCTGTCTGTCACATGCTCTAATTTTGGAGATTACTGGCAATAACTGTCGAATTAAGTATGAACATACTCAGAACGGCTATTTGAGATGTTCTATTTGCTCTTTTTTAATTTCGGGCCCATTTTTGTGAAGCAATCAGCTTCGCATATGTATTTGCCTTTGTAGGCAGTGACACCCCAAAAATGTTGCGTCACATGACCCATGTGTAATGAATAATCCATGCATGGTCCCCTCCTGCATTTGTTGCTGTATTTTGCATATCTAATGTATTTAAAGTGAAGTTTTTATTTACTCTCCCTCCCTCTGTGAGTTGCTTTGTTTGTTAACATGCCAGCATTACTCTAGTCTGGCGAGCATAGCACCTTGATGGAAAAATAAGAACTCTTTATGATTGTGTGTCATCACGTAGGATGACATTAGTAGTACACATAGGATGACATTAGTAGTACACATAGGATGACATTAGTAGTACACATAGGATGACATTAGTAGTACACATAGGATGACATTAGTAGTACATTTCAGCTGAATAGTTGTGTGTTATCTATAGCAAAGCGTGCCCCATTTGGCACCTAATTAGTGCTCATAAATAAAATGCAGGTGTTCCTAACTTACTGTTGTGTGCATACGATTGGGGTGTAGCGAATTTAATTTACTTATAGAAATCCTCACATGTAAAAGTAAGTGTTGTAGAATCTATTCTACTGCTCAGGAATGGAACGACTTTGCCATAGGTCAAGTCGTAAGGGGGGCTCTGCCCCATTTTAACGCACGCACACGCACACATATGCACACACTTACACACACATGCACACACAAACATGCACACACACAGTGTTGTGTGATTTTAAGGTCCTAATAGATCCATTAGTTTAGCTTTTCCTGTTGTGTGTTATAGAATTGGATACGACGGAGAAACAGGAAGAGAAGAGCTGCTGAGGATCAGTCTACTTGTCCAGTACCCAAAGTGAAACAACACTTAACTAAGTGGCAGTGCTTTGCAAAGAAGTTTGCCAAGACTGAAGGTAAAGATTAACCAGTATAAGACAACCGTGTGATTGCTTTCTTTTTTTTTAGAGGGGAAAGTTGCCAAAATTGTTAGCAATGCCCACTTTCAGCGGGAAGCCAGCAAGCATTACGGAAAGCTGAATGAAGAGGAGAAGACCGATTATGTGAGAGAAGTAAGTCCTGAAGTGGAGATGACAAAGCAGGATATGATTAGAAAGGCCAGAAAGACTATGAACCACATTCATGACAAGGTATGATATTTTATGTAGATATTTAATACCTACGCCTATGTGAGCCGCTGGGCTTCCCCCCCCCCCCCCCCCCCTTACATTCTGTTTCCTCCCCTAAATTTTTTTCCCCGACTAAATATATTTTTTTCCCCGACTAAATATATTTTAGAAAAGAAAAAAAATAAATAAATAACTGTGATCATAGCCATACTCTACGATTTGTTTGTTTAAAACAGCCTATTAGTAAATGATTCAAACATTATTCTGTGACACTTAAAAGTGAAAACAACAAACAAACCAATAAAAACAAACAATAAAGCAAGGGCAAAGTGTAATTAGTTAATTACACATACATATGTACACGCCAAAAAAGATTAAAGCTTTTTTTTTTGTATTGATAGACTATATGCATTTTTTATTTTTTTATTTTTTTTTTAGTTGATGCCTCTTGGTCATTTTTTTTTTTTTTTGACTCCATGAAAGTTCCCTCCCCCCCCCTCCCCCCAGCAAAAAATTCTGTATGTATCCCTGCCAAGTGCAATTAAACGCTCATGCCTTATCTATTTTAGATCCCGTTGGCACTCGCACTAATCTCATTTTTAGCTATGGTGCAGTTTATAGTCAATGGCTGATCCAGGGGTTTCCGTGGTTTCCATTGAAACCTCCTTTTACCCGCATAGCTAAACTAGCTAAAATTAAATTTTGTCCACACCAAGTAAATAATTCATTTCTTGTTCCTTTTTTCAATTCATATGTGGGCGGTGGCTTAAGACTATTAGACTATGCGGTATAGTCAACCGATTCTTCCTTAAGGTAAGCCTGAGCACGATAATAGGACTTTAAAATATCATTATATTGTGGACAAAATTTTAACATTCCCCTCAGCCAAAGCGCTCTCAATCTCTTTAAGTAGAAAGGCACAGTTTGCATGGCAATCTAACCCTCAAAATCTTCTAAAAGGACCAGAAACACTTACCTTGAATCAGCAACGGTGGTAGTATACACTGCACTGACAGAGTCATTGATAAAAAAGCAGAGTCTAGTGTAGCTACTGAGCAAGCTCAACTTCACACGGGTGTGGTTTCAAAGAATTTGGGCACATTGTTTCGCACCTCTGTTTCAACAGCAGGAAACTTTCTCAAATCCTAGATCCGCCACTGCTAGTGACTATTTCAGTGAGGATAAAGGAGATTTTGGTGATTACAAACTTCATTGAGATATTAAACCACCTTCACTGTAAAGATGAAGCACCAAGAGGTACGAACCCTCAGCGTATGTCCACCAGAACAACCTCTCAATAATATAGATGCTAGCACAGAGTAGGATTCAGCCACATATACACAATAGCTATATACATTACTATACTTGTGATGCATCCTAGGAAATAATAGAACTGGTATACATGGTGAATGTTGACATAATCAGAATCAATTCCAAGTTACAGACATCAGCAGTAGTGAAAGTCATTTGCAAAGAATAATAAAAAACATTTCAAACCTTTAGCATTTTCTCTCACACACACAGTTGCTACTTACGACTATGATGAAGACACACAGAAAGCAGCAAACAACTAAGCGATGGGAATGCCTCTCGGTTAAAACTTATCAACTCCAATACAATCCCGTTACACATCAATTTAATTAATCAGATTGTTGTAGAAGGAAGCCAAGTGTGATAATTTATTGTTATTGTGTGCTTCTGTTACATGTATGTATCATATGTATGTATGTATGTATGTACGTATGTATGTAGTTTATGGATTTGGAAGAACTTGGGTTCAGAGGATTTGCTGTGGGGTTTGGCCATGGCAAAAGTCATTTGGTTGGTTCAGAATCAGCCCTGTCAGCAATAAAGCAACAACATCTGACATATTTGCATACTCTGGTATTTTATGGTAAGTTTTTTCTGCTAATAAGTTACATATTTATCTTGATGTGGAAAGAAATAGCACCATATCACCAGAACGGCATTATGTGATGGTGTAACCTTATGATGCTATGATTGTTTTTTTTCATAGGGTCTATACCTTCAGTTAGTGAGGAATTGCCAGAAACTTTGAAGTTTGCATCTTCTGCCTCCAGTACATCTTCTGTCACATCCACATCGAAATTTTCTGCCAAGTCCACACTCAAGTCTTCATCCGTGTCCACATCCAAATCTTCTGCCACGCCCACACTCAAATCTTCCTCTGCGTCCACATCTAAATCTTCTGCCACATCTAAATCTTCTGCCACGCCCACACTCAAATCTTCCTCTGCGTCCACATCGAAATCTTCTGCCACGCCCACACTCAAATCTTCCTCTGCGTCCACATCGAAATCTTCTGCCACGCCCACACTCAAATCTTCCTCTGCATCCACATCGAAATCTTCTGCCACGCCCACACTCAAATCTTCCTCTGCGTCCACATCGAAATCTTCTGCCACGCCCACACTCAAATCTTCCTCTGCGTCCACATCGAAATCTTCTGCCACGCCCACACTCAAATCTTCCTCTGCGTCCGCATCCAAATCTTCTGCCACGCCCACACTCAAATCTTCCTCTGCGTCCGCATCCAAATCTTCTGCCACATCTAAATCTGCTGCCACGTCCAGACCCAAATCTTCTGCTGCATCCACGTTCCAATCTACCTCTGTATCTACACCTAAATCTTTTGCTACATCTTTAGCTGCATTCAAATCTTCTCCCACGTCCTGCATGCATAAATCTACTGTATCCACAGCCACACTGGCGAAATCAATTGCATCTTCTATATTGTCTATCCTCCAACCAACATCATTGGCCTACGAGTCAATGGTAGCATCAGCACCTACTTCGACTATATCTTCTACACGTATGTCTACCTCCTCGTCCCAGGTTATTATTCCGCCCATTCAGCCTAATCCTGGATTCATGCCTATTAGTTGTAAGCCTTCCACCTTTAATCTCATCACATGCAAACTTTCTACCACCAAATCTAGCACATCAGAAATTTCTACTACTGAACCCTACAAGTCTTCTACTGGCAATGAACCCTTCTTATTCGTCCATAAATCTTCTACTTCCAAACTTCCTACTTGCGTTCAATTTACTACCACATCTCCAACCACCAAACCTCTGAATAATTCGAAGTATTCAGAATTTCATGTTCTTCTCACAGACCAGTGGCTAAATGACTATGTCATTGACTCGGCACAAAGACTATTGAAACAGCAATTTTCTGTATGTGGACTGCAGTCAAGTCTTCGAGGTCAAAATTTATCGTTTGATGTTATTGGGTTAAATAAAAAGTATGTCCAAATTTTACATGTCAACGAAAACCACTGGGTAACTGTGACTAATATTAATGTTTATTTGGACAGAGGAGAAAGAGACAGAGCTCAGATTTTTGACAGCATGATTCCTACGAAGATCGAGTTGGATGTGAAGAAGCAAATATGTTCGTTTGTGAGACCACTGGCAAATGTGTTCCGTTTTGATGTTATGAACATTTTGCCACAGTCTAATGGCAATGATTGTGGCTTATATGCTATTGCGAATGCTGTCGAGATATTGTATAACAATAGTCCAGTAAGTTGTGCATTTGACACGTCTGCCATGAGAAAACACTTGCTTCAGTGCTTAAATGATGGGGAAATGGAGCCATTTCCCAAGGTTGGCAAGCGTCAAATGCGTTTTGGTAGTGGAGTGAAGCATTCCGAAGAAGAAGGAATACTTTGTATTTGTCGCATGCCACGTGATGACACTTCAGATGTTAATTTCATTATGTGTTCTGTGTGCCGTGTGTTATTTCACAAGTCATGTGTAAACAGTAGTGTGAATAATTTTTGTAACTCGTGGATTTGTTCTAAATGTAAAGTATTTTAAATTGTTTATTCATATTTTACACATGATGAGACAATTGAAGCTACATGGGGAAGGTTACGTGCAGTAAAATTTGCATGCCTGTAAACTGACACTCTCTCAGTGATAAAAGCTATGAAAGGAGCTGAAGAAAAGATTGAGAAGTGAGCCCAAGAACCTATCAGGGAGATGTGGACTACAATCTGGGATTTCTTGAACTAATTTTTACCATTTGACTGTTCATACTGGAAATACTCAGATAGATTTTATGTACAAGTATTGTCCCAAAGAGGAGGTCTACGCATGCATAAAGATGCTGTATGAGGGGAGATATATTATTATGATCCTGTGGCTTGACAGTAGCTATTGTATGAACAGTCAAATCGACTCACACAAATAATGATTCAACAAATCCATGCAACAGAAAAAGGAGCTAGCTGTTTACAATGCATTGTTTAAACAGAATTACATTTTGTTTGGGAAAGAAGTTCAGGCAGTCTACTTCTCATATTTATGCAGTAATGTTGCTGATGTTGTACAAATTAATGCTATAGTTAAGGCTCAGCCACAACATCACATACTGCATCAAATAGCATGCAAATATTTGGGTGTGGGGCGGGGTGGGTGGGTGGGTAGGGAAGCTGAGAGTTAGGGGAAGGAAGCTGAGACACTTGGCAGGAAAAATCCCATCCCACTCTGATTAGAACACTGTTCCCTCAATCTCCATACAATGGGATTTACTACTTGATGTTCAATCATGAAATGTTAGTCGACTTGTAGCCATTTCCATGGCTTAAGGTCACACATACATGTGCACACACACATACACCTCATGTCCTGTCTAGTATATCTGTCATTAAACTGCTATGCTTGACCATAGGGGAGACAAAAAAATGTGCATGGAGTTGTCAGTGAACACCAGCTGTCGGGCCTGCAGTTGTGGACAGCCAGCAAGCCTCCTCTATGGTGAAACCACCTCTCACACTGCTGACGTTGTACTGATCCACGCTGTTCATTCACTGGCTTCCGTCTCTCTCCTAAGCACTTGTGTCTCTTCCTATCACTCTCTCTGGCCTGAAAGTCGTAGAGCACACACCACTTCCTTGGCTGCTGCCGATTTCCTTGTTACTTCTACCTCCCCATACAATAATTCTCCATCCCCAGCCTACACATCTCCCTCCAGCCAGCTCTCGACCTTCTTGACTTTATACAACTACAAAAAAAGAAAAAAAAAAGAAAAAAAAAAAAGATACCACTTGACAAAGCCATACATTCCTTTTGCCCTATGTGCACCAAATGATGATGTGTCTCACTCTGAGAGGGGTGCAGGTCTTCTGCTGAGGAACAACCTTGGCTTGGCATCATATAAGTGGTACTATCTATTGATACTCATAAAGGACTTCCAGGATGACACACATGCACGCAAGCACATGCACACACACACCAGGACTTCCAGGATGACACACACGAGTGCACGCACACATGCACATGTACACATGCATGCACACGCATGCACACACTGAAGGTCCAGCTAATTTAAGAGTGTGTCAACTATTACAGGTATGAACCATCAATTTTCATACAGTGGCAATGTGTAAAGCATAAAATATAATGTTAGAGTTCAATATCACTAATGTCACTCTCTGATTCTGTGTCTGAAATCATCTTCACATAGCTCAGATATAGAACTGGGAATACTGGGAGAAACTAGAAGAGGGATATGTGCAGAAAATATTCGTGTTGCTCGATGGTATTGAAGTGAGGCATGCTCCTTCAATTGTAAAAGTTTACACTTAGTTCCTCTTGTGAACGGGTCGTTAAGAGAATGGAGCTCTTCAAGTTTCACCGAAACGTTAGACACAACCTGGAACCAATATAGCACTGTTTCTTGCATGTCAGATTTTAACATCTGGATTTCTTCCTCGCATCTCTTAGTGAGCAAAAATGCATTAATAATTTCAACCTTTACTTTCCAAGGAATGTTTGATAAAGTACAAGGTTCACTTTGTTCTCGCGACCAAAATTCTGAACTCGGCTTCAAAATGTCTTTGAAATCAGGAAGATCCTCATTGGAATCTAGTCCAAACGTAGCTGTAGTATACTCTTGCCAGAGCTTTTTAATCACTTTGGTTTCCTTAGTGATGCTGCCGCATAGCTTCTTAGCTACTTTTTGCCCATCTACAAAACAACAACAACAACAACACAACAAAAAATAGGAGGTATATAATGGAGTGCTCTAGCAGTGTGACTAGTACAATTCAGGTAGCACCATTACTAGGTGCAAATGAAGCACCAAAGGTGCAAACTCTCAGTGCTACTATACACTATAGTCTGTTCAGGTTGAGTTGGCGTGACCACTACTGCGGCTAAACTGGAATGCACTTGCCGAAACCGCAATTAAGGTCACATGACAGTAAGTACCTCGGGCGCGTGAAATTGTCGACACCCACGAGAGAAACTAAATACGGGTGCGTGTACTGCGGGAAACGTGTGGTTGTATTTATTCCCATAGACTTTGCTATTGGATTTTGAAACAGCACTTTCCTGCCCGCTCAGAAGTTTTTAAAGGGAAGTTTCTGGACCACTTCGACATGAGCTTTTGAATGGTGCAAACCCCAGAAGCATAGCTACTTCCGTTCAAAAGGGTTTTTACCGCGCCAACTCAACCTGAACAGACTATAGCTATATATATTACAAAAATCAATTCTTAATCAAATATAATCAGGTTGTCAACATAACTGGTGCAATGTTAATGGTAGATGTAAATGCTGACTTCATAACAGAAGTTTGATGCACAAGTGACACACACTGGTAGTTTTGCAACTCCAATTCCAGCACTCAATGAATTACTCTGCATAGCAACACTACTGAGGGTGGTAGCAAGAAATGATTTGCTCATGTACATACTACATAGGGGGCATTACCAACAAAAGCTAGTATCTATGCAGAACTGACTGTTTTGCATTTTCTCAACATATCAGCCCAAAATTTAACAAAGTAGTATAATAAGTAATTGGCGAGCGAACAACTAACAGGAACACAATAAATAATCAGGGATATTTATTTATTTGTTGGCGAGCGAGCGAGACACTCTTGGGTTTAACTTGGAGAAAAAAGTTAATAATATGATAATATAGGTACATGTGTGTACGTCACCTCTCGCACTATTATTCAAAAGTGCATTACGTAAGTTGGGTGGAGCTTATAACGACCCGTTTCATTTTTCACAAAATTTTCATATAACATTTTTTAGCTGTAGCGTTCGTTCCACTGCTCAGAATACTATTTTGAAGTAGGCAAAAGGATTACAACACTCTACTTCTTCGTTTTTTGCTATCAGTTAACTTCATTTAAAGTTTTATCGAAGGATGTAAATTTTTAACTAACAATGAAGTTTCAACCAATAAGAACTTAAACTGTGCAGTGCAACAAGCAACGAAAGCAAGCTGTAGCTCTCGTCTTTGGGTTAAACCAGCTCTTATGAAAAATGTCCTTGAATGGTAAAGATCGCGTAAAAAATTAACTCGTGCAAAATTGGGCGTGGCTCGCTCGCCACCACTGTGCTGTTGTATAAGTATGCATGATTATGTTTATGATATATGACGTGTTAATTGTTTAGAATTGTTTGTGCATGAGAAATTGCTATCCTTAAAAATAGTTATTTTAGTACAGTGATAATAATATGTTCAAGAATGTGGTGATAGTGATATCACCACAATATTATATACCTGCATATTTTGCCTTCATCCTGAGTAGATAATGTCGTTTTACGACTGAAGACCACATAGCAGTACGAATGCAACGAACCTTCTCAGATAACAAATGCATTTTCACCTCTGCATACTGACAGCTGCTAGGTGTCCATCTAGAAGAAATATCCCACTTTTTTTCAATCCTCTCAAGTTGATCATTAAAGCTATAAATAGAAAAGAAAAAACTTGTGCTAAACTTTACCCTTGCCTCCTTTGAATACACCAGACCCTTAAGTTATTTGAAAGTATACCTTATTATGTACCAGTCCTATAAACTGACCTCAAAATCTTAGCTGAACTGGATGTGCTAGTTGTTTCAGTGAGACTATCCCTATATTATAAGAACACTAATAATAATTTTCATGTGGAAGGCTGGAATAGACATACTTGGTCATATAATAACACTGAAGAAGTAAAAAATATGTGTGCTTCCATTCTGGAATATCTGTGAGAAAGAAACACAAATAAATAGCGAGATCATCACAGTACAAACATGATTAGCTTGTTATCAGAAGTTATCACAATATCCCCACCTAAATTAAAAAATAAAATTATGAACCCAAATGCTTAACTAATAAATCAACTAAATAATATATGACTCTGTTTTGCATGGGTGGAGGGAATTACTTGTATTTTCTCCCTATCTGTTATGCTAATGCTAAATCATACACAAACTAGAACAAATGCTTGCTAATCTATCACAAACAATACATATTATGTACTAAGGGTGTGCTTGAGCACAAATGGTGAGCGAGTGAGCCACCCTAGCTAGATGTCACACAACCATTTCTATAGTCTTAATATTTCTTTTACTATATGTACAAACTCTGGACAACCGAGCTCTGCCTATACAGGCCAATTTTTTTTTATGGAGGTGAACAATACCAATAACAGTGGTAATGTCAGCTTCTCTTGACTTTGAAGCCACCCCCTGCAGAAGCCACAAACAAACGGTTAGAATTGTTCTCTTCACTAACGGAGGGGTAATAACAGCTATAGTTAAATTATTCAGATTACTGGTAATATAATTAATATACTACAAACTAATTTCTTACCTCAGTAATGTTAACGATAGCTTCTTAGTATCTATTCATCTGGAATCAAGTCATTCTGACTGTCTCCATTAGCAGCAGCACTTGACACAAGCACTTAACCTAAAAATTAGAGGCCGAATTTTATAATCAAGCCCTAATTTACAAGAAAGAAGTTCTTGAAAACGAACACCTGGCCACTAAAAAGGCCGAGTTTTTTTTTATTGTTGTTGTTGTTTTAAATTTTGTGTGGTAAAGGTCGTCAATGCCATAGTAACTGCACCCAGCAATATTTTGTGACTTAAAAAAAATTACAACAAACATTTCTTGAGAAATATTGAACAATTTGGAGCCTCAATAGAGTAGGACTTGCTTATAGTGCTGTAGTATCAGAAGAAACTAAGGTAAGTCTGAAAAGCCGCGTTTTTGGAGAGAAAAAAAAAAGACTTTGTGCGTGTGTGTTTGAAGGGCATATGTACCATCCATATATTATACAACATATACTCAATTTTCAATTGTCCACCCCTAATACTGTCTCGCTCGCCTCACTTGCTCGCGAACTACAAAATGAAACTTCTTACCAGACTGTAGATTCAAGCCACTTGTCATTATTTCTTCATATATCACAATCCATGTATGAACTATGTCACTTGTTACCGCCTCTAGATGCAGTCAAACAAAACAACAGTGTCAACAGTAATAATTACCTCATTTAATAATAGTAATTTGACAAGCACAATAACAGTACAAGCAAGCAATGTGATTGAAACAGCATAAAACACAGCCGAGTGCTATTTCAATAGTTTTACTAATGCTATTAATCGCTAATAGCACAGGTTTCCCGTGCTATTTGTAGGCCAGCTTTTTAAAATTCTATTACACTAAATAAGTCCGCTCACTAATTCTGTAGTCTAGCATATTGATTTCTCAGGAACTTCATTATACTAAATACATGTGTGCTTACTCCTAAGCTGATATGGTCAGAAAAAATGATATAGTTGAGCCACAACCATACATTTGAGAAGAAATGACCAAACCCATAAAGAACTCTATCAAAATCATCAAAGGACACCATTGCGACAAATCAGACCAGTATAAGGATAATTTTCAAATGGTAGAGTGAGGTTCACAATTTGTTCTGTTTTGTTTTTGTTTTTTTGTTGTTGTTTTTTCCCTCCATGTGGAGTCAGTTAAGTATAGCAGCAATGCATTCCACGGGATGCTTATGAACAAGGTATGCAGCAATGCATTCAATGAAATGCCATTACATACACGGAATGCTGTCGGGCATTTGAAAGAGCAACCGTGCACAGCTGTGTTATTACACAACTAAGATTATTATTAAAATTTTTTTGTTATATTTTAATATGGATATAATTAGCAATTCCATACCAGACAACGACGAACAGAGAGAATCAAATGTCTGCTTTGCTAATTTTTGCATTTCAATAGCCTTAGTCCACCGATTACTGAGCAATGTGGCTACAAGAAAAAACAAAAAACAAAAAAAACAGAACAAGTTGTAATTAAACTAGCAAAAAATAAATCAGTGCAAGGAGCTTACGAAGTTTATTTCTGGTTGAGAATCCATAGTACCACAGGGCATGTGTAAGGACATCAATTCTGTGAGAAGGCCTCATCTCCTTGGTCATTTTATTGAAACCTCTCAGGAATGACCACATGCGCTCCATCACCTCACCATCTGACAGTCCAATACCATCAGTGTGGAGTGGACTGTATACAACCTTGAGATAAGAGAAAAAGAATAATAGCTTAAGCCTGAGGCTGCAACCAATTCATTGTAGACCATTGGATAGCGAATACCAATGTAATCAAGTTACCTGACAAGCAGCATTGTGGCCATAAGCATGAAAGGAAGGAATTGAAAACTTGACACGATCCAACAAATATCCATACTTATTAGCTTTAAGATGCTTGACTAGGGTACATGATATATCATACATGATGTTCATGTCCACAGATGTTGGTATGCGACGCACCAGTTCTTCCACCAGCCACACAGCATACGACACTCTAAGATAAGGTAATAGTTAACTTCTACCAATCCTACCTTATGAATTTTACCTTTCTCCATGCTTTAAATTAATAAAAAGCAATGGGAACTCATGCCTACATCCACAGCCAAACACTGCAGTTTCATCCAGTGCATGATAGCGATTGGATGAACGAAGTGCATCTCCAGCCAAAAAACTGCTACATTGCTATACAACACATTCACAGTGAAAAAACCAAAAAAAAAAACAACAATAACAAATGCTTAGTGGAATTATTTTTAAAGGTGAATTAGTGACTTTGAGATATTGCATATATTATAGTTCCTGATATTATAGGTGATCAAAGCTAGCTATATAAAAGTATCCACATAATATGTTCAGTCGAAGACTCTGTTCAGCGAAAGTGAGGAAATCTAGTTTCCTCGTCTGCCTCCGCCTGCTCCTTCATAAAACCTTGAACCATTTGCGGCGGCTTTAGGTATATCATCACTCATGACATAAATGGGTGGAGTTACATTAAAGGATCCATAGCATTTTTCTTTATGAAGTACATTTATACAGCACAATGAGAGAATTGGCTGAGCAATAGGCAGTGTTGTTGTTGTTGTTTTTAAGTTGAAGGTGCTTATAACCTACATTGATGTCCTGTACCATACAATTAAGCAACAAATTCGTACAACTTGGTCAGCTCCACTAGCCACACACAGAGAGTAACTCTTTGTGCAATTTAATTTCAATATTGAAGTTAGTACTGAGTCTATGCATAATTTCCATAAAAAATTATCAGAGCAAGATACAGTGGATTCTGAACAAATACTGAAATAGCACAGCCAGCTGTACAAATGACTTAATAGCACTCACTACACCACTTTCAATTTACAGCAATACTATGCAATATTCTAGTTACGCAGCAAGCAGTGATGTTTCAGACAGTGCTAAAAATTGTTCACATTATAAAATTCATGATCACCAATATTTTACCATCAATGTAATACATACTATTGGTGCACTGTGTCCACTCATCTTATACGAAGCTGTATGCTCATCAACTGACAACTGGTCGGCAAAAAAAATGTCTTTGTGTAAAGGGTCTCTATGACTAACACCACTAGCTTTCTTTCTAGGGAGACCAAATAAAGCATCCATAGAGAGCACAAGTGTTCCACTTTTCTATATACATATAAAGAGCATATTATAACAAAATAGAAAACATTTTCTATATCACCTTTGGACAAGCAGGACACACATTGCCTCTATCCAGACTCGGACAAATGCTGGACAAATGCCTCAATTCCAACTTCATCCACCGATACTCTTCAAAAGAGTCAATCAGAAGGGAATAAAAATCTTTGTGCTAAATACAAGAATCAATACAAGGTATACATATATTTCCTTTGTCGGTGTGATTTACCTTTGATGCTATTGAGTGGCACTTAAAGGACAAGGCCTTACAAAAGTCATTTAGTGAAACTTGAGCTTCTAGGAGCAGAGCTTCTTCCCAATTTAAAAGCTCAAATGTGAAGGCGAAATGAGGACGCTGGGGAGAAGATGGCCACAAGTGTGCCCTAACCATAGTGTGGACTAGTGGCTCACAGGCACATGCAGTAAACTGCACGCTATGTTGTTCACCTAAATACATATATTTATTATATTTCTACTACTACTATTACTACTACTACTACTACTACTACTACTACTACTACTACTTTTCTTAACCGAGTAGTAGCAGCAGTGGTGTGTTCTAATAGCACAAAATCACACGTAAGCTGGTTTAATCAAGTTGTAAGCATGACAGTTACAGGATGTAGACTTCAAATGCACGGTACCCATTTCCTCATGTAACTACTGCACAATACACACCAAATACCGAGTATAATGACACACTAAAAAAAAGCAGTATACAGTAGTTATGTATATCCATTCAAGTTCTTGTCTCTTTGGATGAAGCAATGCCCTTGTTAGTATAAAACAATTTCTATACATATGAGATAGGCGTCTAAAAATGAGTGCAGCAAGACAACCACATGCCAACAGTTTACAAGTACATTCAGTCAATGAACAGCATAGAGTTCCACACCAAAACCAGCAACAGTTTTAGTGCATACATTAATAGGAACCTGTTCTGAGTATGCTTTGCTCATACTATAAATTAACTAACCGTTTGCAGAGATACAAGTGAGGGGAATCAAGTGAGCTGATGAACAGGTATGATTCCTTGTATCAATAACTTTAACAGCAGGCAGCGGTTGAAACATTCCATTCTATAGAACATATTAATTTTAAAAAAATTATTGGTAAAAAGTAGTTAAACTCGTACTCACCTCCCAAATTTCTGCCTTATGGAACAAATTAGTTTTACTATGTGCAGTTGAAAAACATTCTGGACAATAGAATACCACAGAGCTGCATTGTAAACAGCGATAGGAAGCCTCTGCAACCTTACATAAATAACACTTTTCTCCAATTGGCATGGCCTCCGATTCTATAGCAATGTTGAGCATGGACGCCCTAATTTTTCCCCAAGATTCCGCTGTCTGCTTTTGCATAATATGGTGCAGACTGGGAAAACTTTGATCATCTGAAGTAGCTTCGTTGCCACTAAACACTGGAGGTCCAGATGATGGTGCTGGAGGCTCCAAAGATGACTCCAATGCAGTCTTTGACTCCCTTTCTAAACATCCTAAAGGGACCACCTGATGACTGACTTGTCCAGTAGTAGATCTCTTGGTGAGCTTAAACTTGGGTAACTTCACATTAAATCTTTTGGTGGCCATAACAGCATCCAGATCCAAACGCCCAAGAATACCAACGGCTGGGCTGAATCAGCAGCACTTCAGTTGAATCTTCTAGCTCTCCGCAACCCCTGCTAAGGCCCGGGCAGTTCTCTGAAAATAAACGCGCAGACAGAGCACCTAAAGTGATCAGGATTGAATTTGGGTTTGCGAAATTTCCTGTCAGGTTTGATACCCTTATGTGCCAGAACCGGGTGAGTAAGTAGCTAATAAGGAAAGGATCGTGTTGCTGCTGGTGCGTGTGGAGGTGCTTGCGAGAGAAGGAAAAAACTTCAAGGTTTTGGCTGCATCCAGTGCTAAAGCCGTTTGAAGAAGTCGATCTACTATGGGTGTACATATTCAACTGCCCTGCAAGATAGAAATACTCTTCTTTGTCATAAGTTGTTGTGAGTTTATGTTGTAAAGAAGGCTGAAAATAAATTGTAATATACTGTTGGTTACTAGTAACTTCTAATAGTCGTAATGATATTATAAGCTAGCAAGCACCTTGCCACACAGTGGCACTTGATGCACTAACTTTTGCAAGTTAGGAATGCAGTAGCATAAAGTATTTTTATCCATGGTTTCCCTCTCTTGCTCTCTTTTTTCCTGAGCCATCTCAGTTTTTCTTATTCTTCTCATCAGCTCATGGGTTCCCTTCTCTTCCTTTGTCTGTCTCTCTTGCTTCTCTGTATCTCTTGTCCTTTTAAAAAACCTTGGTTTCCTTATCGCCTTCTACTGAATGTGATGACGCTTGCCTTGTGGCACTTGGTGTGCTAAGTTTAGCAATTTAGAAATGCTTTAGCACCATATATTTTTTTTTTATTTTTTAAATTTCTTTATATATTTCAAAGAGTAAGAGAGCTAGTGTGTATCATGAGTATTTATAGAAGTGTGTGTGCGTTGGTATAACTAGTGATGTGCTTGAGCACAAATGGCGAGCGAGCCTAAAACTACACTATTGTTAAATGATTGATTTTAACTTCTAACTCTCAAGCTACTAAGGATTCCGTTTAGTGAAGTTTGGTTCAGGTTGGAGCGAGTGGTGTTCAGATAACTGAAAAAACTAAACACCATAGGAAATGTATTATAACTGAACACCATAGGAAATGTATTATAACTGAACACCATAGGAAATGTATATAACTGAACACCATAGGAAATGTATTATAACTGAACACCATAGGAAATGTATATAACTGAACACCATAGGAAATGTATTATAACTGAACACCATAGGAAATGTATTATAACTGAACACCATAGGAAATGTATTATAACTGAACACCATAGGAAATGTATTATAACTGAACACCATAGGAAATGTATTATAACTGAACACCATAGGAAATGTATTATAACTGAACACCATAGGAAATGTATTATAACTGAACACCATAGGAAATGTATTATAACTGAACACCATAGGAAATGTATTATAACTGAACACCATAGGAA